>Ga0075643_122_pt1 | contig 2509 bp, 5 predicted proteins | sample RifGroA1_FD_68207 | JGI IMG/M metagenome (GOLD analysis project Ga0075643, IMG submission 68207) | Microgenomates (Gottesmanbacteria) bacterium GW2011_GWA1_43_11 | reverse complement strand
AGGTGAGGCAAAGACAATTAAGCTACTCAAAAATGAACTGGTGACCCTTGAACAGGAAGAGCGGATTATTGCCTCTGCCCAAAATATTTATGAAAGTTATCAGAATGAAATTGAGGTAATTTCAGAAGTATTCCCCAACGAAGAAACATTTGTTGACTTTGTGCAAATTCTGGAGACAGAAGTGCGCTCGTCAAGCGATGAATACACGTTAAAATTTACGGCGAACGAGCCGGTCAAAGATAAGGATAAATTACTATTACCAATTACCGTGACGATGAAAACAGACCTCGTTCGCTTAACCCGATTTTTGACGCAGATGGAGAAATTGCGGTACATGACGCATGTGGTGCAACTAAGCGCGCGCACCCCTGACGGATTTGCGCAAACTGGCGAAACCTCTGTTAATTTAGTGATTTATGTCCAAAACCCATTTACCACTCAATAAAGAAGTCATACTGATTGCTATCATGGCGGTGGTGATCATTTCGCTACTTGTCGTCAATGTAGTGTTTTCGTTGTCTAAAGTTGTCAGTGTGTACTTGCAGAATCCGCCATCCACCAACAAACAATTAATTGATGCTGAGGCGGTTAATCAGGCAATTGACATTTTAAACACAGAGTGACATTGACAGCGGATTTTTTTTTATGCTAGGCTGGGATAAGGCACCTGAAAATGCCTGGGTTTTTATTTATAAAAAATATTCCAGTGAAAGGGGGTGAAACAATGAAAACATTTTTGAAAAAAACACACGGTTTCACCTTAATTGAGCTACTTGTTGTCATTGGTATTATCGGCATCCTGGCAGCTGTTGTTTTGGTTGCCGTTAATCCGGCACGTCAGTTTGCTGCAGCCCGCGATACGCAACGAAGAGCTGATTTGTATGGCATCACCAACGCGCTCTATCAATACGCGGTTGAAAATAACGGGAATTTGCCACCGGTAATTACCATGACGCCGACGGTTGTGGGAACTACCACTGGACTTGATTTGACGTTTTTGACGCCAATTTACATTGCGGCAATTCCATTTGATCCGGCCAATGGAAGCCCGGAAGTTACACAGTATACGATATTTCGTACCGCTGCTCCGAATAACCGGCTGAACGCCACAGCTACGAGCGAGCTCACCGGTACGTCTATTACGATAGTACGGTAAAAAACAGTTGTTGAAGGTACCTTCCATGACTGCTGTACATGGTCTGCCCGGAGTAGTCAAGGTTTGCGAGTAGACAAGTACAGGTTAAAAACTAAACCCCTCACCATATGGTGAGGGGTTAGTAGTTTGGAAACTCGTAAGCCAGATTCTGTTTACGCAATCATTTCTCTCAGATGCGATTATGTGTCGCGTTCTGCCCGCCTCAGGCGGGTGCCTTCGCTTTGGTCTGTTTCCGCCTTTCGGTGGAAAACGCAAAGATACGCAGCAGACCGTTCGGAAGTTGCAGCAGGTGGGATTGCCTCGCCAGGTAGTAGATTTTCGCTATTTCTTACGAAATAAAATTGCTTTATAAGTTAACAACTTATTGACTTGTTGTTAATAAATCAATCGCGTATAGTGTGTATACACAGCGAAAATTCACTACCTGGCACGTTTCACACGTCAACCATAATCTTGCGATCTTAGGTTTCCGCTCGTCTCTGTGGCTCTCTCAGCCGGTCAATTCTGGCCTCGTATCCGAGTGCTTTCGCACTCAAATCACCGGCGTTTTCACGCTGCGGCTTACGCCGCATCCCCTCTCTTTGTGCTGTCTGGACTTTCCTCCCACCCGCGTTTGCCGTTCGAGAGTTAAAGCTTATACTGACTATACAATCTAAATTCTCACTTTTGGAGTTAATATTTTATTGATACAAGCGTTAATATTTCTGTGAGAACTGACAGTTCTATGGCAAAACGAATAAACCATTGCTCCACCTGAGTACTTGGAGTAGCAACCACTTGAATTGGTACGACGAAATCGTGATAAAGGAGGGCTGTACGGTCAACCCAGAAACCCTCACCAGCAGCCTGTTTAGTTAAGCCACCTACATAGCTCGCTATTTGTGCCTCTGCCCACTGTATTTTTTCTGGGCGTATTAGACGGTTCTTGTTGTCAGTGAGCGGCAAGGGAAGGTTGTAGCACATAGCTAACGTGCTCTGCGGGTACTCGAACTTCGTACCACTAGCTTCATCTCCATCCATAAATCTTCTCCTTTAGGCGCTTATAAGCGCCAGTGCTTCTTTCGCAATATGAAATTTGTAAGTTGCACCTTATCTTGTGGTCTGATTGAAATGCTCTGAAAATAGTAGACAAAAAGTAAAAAAATCTACAAAATAAGCTGAAGGGCTACTACCCAAAAAGGTTCAATAGCCACGCCCGCCTATCTCATAGTCTACGGGCATTGAACCAACGGGATTTTCAGTTTTTTTCAGAAGTGGATACTGTCAAGCATTAGTGTGTAATCCTCCTTTTAGCGGGTAGTAACTGTTTAAATAATTGATAATACTGTTTGCATAACGCTGCCCGGACTCAAC
>Ga0075643_150_pt1 | contig 6030 bp, 8 predicted proteins | sample RifGroA1_FD_68207 | JGI IMG/M metagenome (GOLD analysis project Ga0075643, IMG submission 68207) | Microgenomates (Gottesmanbacteria) bacterium GW2011_GWA1_43_11 | reverse complement strand
GTGCCGAGGAGAGGACTTGAACCTCTACGAGTTTTAAGGCTCACAGGGTCCTAAGCCCTGCATGTCTACCATTTCATCACCTCGGCATATTCATAATAATTTTAATTTCTTTAATAATTTCTCTTTATTTGATCTTATTTTTAAAAATTTTTCAAAATCTCTTGCATCTATTCTACATGTAAATACTTTACTAAATACTAATCTAAAAGGTTTATATGCTTTTGTTGATTGAACTTGACCATTGTTATGTTGTTTAATTCTTCTTTGCTTATCTGAAGTTAAACCAACATAATACCAATTTTTTATAAGACTTTGTAAAACATATACTTCATACATAATGTCCTAAGCCCTGCACGCCTGCCTGCGCAGGCAGGTCTGCCATTTCACCAAGTCTGACTTGGCAGGCCACCCCGACATCTCTAATGATTATACTCAAAACCTAAGGATTTAGGAAATATTTAGTAAATCTCCTTAATAATTACTAAACTAATTTTATTGTTCGAATCCTGACGAAGTCGGGGATGAGAACTAATTTGAAGCTTCTCTCCGCCTATGGCGGTTCGAAGAATATTATGCCTAATATAAATGATTAAAGAGTGATAGATAGTTCCCGGGTATGTTCAGGCAAATAATTTTCAATTTTTTCCATGAAAAATTTTACTTTTCCTGCCCAAGTTGTTGATGGGGGAGCATAAACCGGAGCAATTTTATCCACAGAATCCAAACCTCTATCCATATATTTTGTTTTAAGAGTTTTAGTCACTATATCTATTGACTCTTCCCAAGATTCAAAAGCATAATTACCATTTACCCATCCATAAGCGTTATAGGAATTATAAGGAATAGCTTTACCAAAAGTTGATTCAACGCCGGTGATTGCCGGTACTAATTTCCAGTCAAATAAACCGTATTTGTCAGAAGTGTCTATAAACACTTCTGCATAATCTGCTAAAGGTGAGTTATGAGATTCCAAATAAGATTGCAATTTGATAATTCTTTGATCTGTTTGAGTATAAGAAATTTTTATTGCAGCAGAAGTACCAGCTTCAAGAGCTATAACTGGACTTACAAAAGTTAAAACAAGTAAAACTATGAATGAAAACAGTACTATTCTTTTCATATATTTAATCAATTTTTAGAGTTTGTTTGAAAAGTTTTTTTGTTACATTTAAAAAGAACTTTTTATTACAAAATCTTAAGTGAAGAAATATCTAAAAAGAATTAAAGAAGAAATAATTATAAGACTAAAAAATATGATAGAAAAAATGCCAATAAAAAATCCTAAAGCAGACATTTATCACATCAACTTTAGGATCTAGGGGTTAATATACAACTAACTATAGGACTTGTCAAGAGGGTTATCTTAGCTCATCCATGAACTTACCCACACATTTAGCCCAGGAATTACCGTTTTCCACACTGGGTGGAGCGTAAATGGGGCCGATTTCCTCAGGCGTGGTTAAACCCTGACGATAATATTTTGAGGCTAAATATTGAGCTATCACTTCAATGGCTTCATTCCAATTTTCAAAAGCAGCTCCACTTTGTTCTCCTGTATAAATGGCATATCCCCAGGCATTGTGTGAGCCTGCAGGCATATTTTTACCCAGGGTTGATTCACACATGGCTATGGCAGTAATCATTCTGTAATCTATAGCGTTTACGTCAGATTCTGTGACGATTTTTTGTGCATAAGCTTCAATAGGCGAATTATATGATGCTAAAAATTGCCGTAAAATCTCGGGCCTGGCATCTTCTTTGGCTATAGCCTGAGAAAAACTTCCTAAGACTTGAGGTAAGGCAGCATAAAATTGATATCCGGATTTAGGCAGTAATTGTTTAGCCTGCATTGACAAAAACTTAGATCCATCTTTAACTTTGGAATATTTGATTAAAGAAAACAGACAGAACATCAAACTAAAACACGCAACTGTTATCCACGAAATACACAAAATCAATTTTTTCATGACTATATCCATAGTCACACAAAACAATCTAATTTGTCAAATTAGTTGAATAGATAGCGTTTTTATTGGATAATTGAATAATTGGATTATTTGATGATTGCCTGCCTGCCGGCGAAGCAGGGATTATTGGTCACGGGTCCGTAGCTTAGTCCAAAGGACTACTGGCCTTTGGCCAGCAACTAAACTATATGTTTTATTCTGTATATTTTGCCAAAAGTTTAAAAAATGGGAAAATATATACTGGATTTACAAGTAAAGATCCTGAAATTAGAGTACAAGAACATAATAGTGGCAGTAATTCCTGGTCTAAACAAAATAAGCCTTTAAAACTGGTCTATTATGAAAAATATAATTGCGAGCAGGATGCAAGAGATAGAGAAAAATTTTATAAAACAGGCATTGGAAAAGCAATTAAAAATTTAATCGTTAATAATATAGATATAATTCTGGGTCCGTAGCTCAACTGGTAGAGCAACTCCCTCTTAAGGAGTCGGTTGTGCGTTCGAGTCGCACCGGACTCACTTTTTTTAAAATAGATTGCTATGACAACCTAAATAACAAGTAAGACTATAAACAAAAAGCGAACCACTAAACCACTATTAGTTTATTAGTTATTAAACTCTAGTCAAACTAACAAATAATCGTTATGCCCATGGTGGCCAGGCACCACGCCAATCTTTGCTACCACTCGCTTCCACATTAAGAATTTGGCAGTGTTTTTTTCTAGTAATAATAAATTCAATGATATCAGCTATATCTTCCGGTTGAAGGAAATCTTCTCCATGATCAAAATTTTTTGTATTGACAGTCCATGGATGAATTGTGGAAATTCGGATAGAATAGCGTTGAAGTTCAAGTTGAAGTATATCGCTTAATGCAGTAAGTCCGGCTTTTGTTGCAGTATACGCTCCCTCGGTAGGAAGTCGAGCAATGTTTGCAGCGGATGATATATTTATTATCTGTTTTTGGGAAGATTTTTTAAGCAAAGGAAGAAATTTTTGTATGAGAAGTAAAGGCAATTTTATATGTAATGCATACATATCATCAAGCTCTTGAAGAGTAGTTTTTTCAAAAGCTCCCGCGTAATAAATACCAACATTATTAATGAGCACATCTAAATGAGGAACGGTTTTTGTAATTTGTTTTACGAAATCAATAACTTTGGTGGATTGGACAAGGTCAACAGTATATACATAACTTGTAGGAAACATTTTCCGTAATCGAGTAGCAGAAATTTCCGTTTTGGTTACTAGGATAAGCCTATATATTGGTGCAAAACGATTGGCGACAGCTAACCCAATTCCTCGTCCTGCGCCGGTAATAAGCGCTATTTTGTCTTGTTGGGATATTTGTTGATAATTATTCATATTCTGTTGATGTATTGTATGAGATTTAGTGTAGCGTTTTCAACACAACAATTATTTTCTATGCGTAAATCCGTATGTTTTGGAATTTCATACTCTTGAATTTCGACTAAGAATTGTTCTTTAGTGTAAAAATGAGGTTCCTGTTCCTGTCTCCCGGATGTGTATTGTCTTTTGTTTTCAAGTCGCTTTAAACATGTTTCATCGTTTACATCAAGATAAATAAGTCTGATAACACTGGGAAATATTCGTCTAAGTTCGTCTCTCTGTGCTTGCCGAAAAAGACTTTGTGATGCTATAACACGACTTTCTTGTTTGTGATAATTTTCAAGAATTGGAATAAAACGCATAAAAAAAGCGTCCGATTCTTCTATAGTGAATGTATTCGTTTGGATTCTCTTGAGATCGTTTGAAGTATAAAAATTATCACAATCCACAAAGGGAATTCGTAGCATCTGTGCAATATTTCTTCCGATGGTTGATTTTCCGGCACCTGGTTTTCCAAAAATAAAATATATCATAGGTGTTTACAATATGATTCGAGAATATCGACAGCCCTTTTAGTTCCTCCTAATTCCCAAAGATGCTTACCGAGTTTTTTGGCATTTTTTATAAAAGACTCCTTGTGTATTAATATCTCAACATATTTTCGTATTATTTCAGGAGTGAATGCTTTTGTAGGTAGATTAAATCCAGCGCCAAGACGTTCTATAGCGCAACCATTATAGTGCCGTTCAGCATAATTATGGGGAAAAATTAAAAGAGGTTTATTATTTAGCAAAGCATTTACCATCGTATTGCCGCCTCCATGGGTAATAACGACATCTGATAAGCGTATAAATTTGCGGGCAGGCGCAAGACCTAAGAAGTGTATATTCGGAAAATTTGGAAGATGTCTTGGTATGTTTTTTAGTGGGGATAACATGACGATAACATTATACGATTGTTTGGAAAATGCATTACATATTGTGTGAATCCATTGACGTGCTGGGATTTCTCCAGGAGACATATATACATAAATAGAAGGCCAATAAATATTGATAGGCAATTCGATGTTATTGCCTTGATTTTCAAGTGTTTCAGAAAGTAAAGATCCAACAAAATGCACATTTGGAAACGATAATAGTTCTGGTTGTAGTTCCGGTGATGTCGGTGCTATTTTTATATGAGCACGCTCAAATGCCAAATCGCACAGATCGCCATATGGGGATATATTATATTGCGATGCAAGCCGATTTATTTGGTCAAGATGATGAAGATAAATAGAGAATGTTTTATAAAGAGAAGATCGAAATTTAGCATGATCAGTCCAACTTATTGCAGTGCTCCACGGAATTCCACTAATCTTTGAGGAAAAATTTATTGAAAATTGTGTTTCGGTGAAAATAATGTTTGGACGAAACGTTTTGATTATTGCAAGTTCTTGTTTTATTGCTTTTTGCAGATATTCTAGATTCAATAATCCATATTCCAGAGCGAGATCGGCTAATCGATACTTGGGAAGATTTCTCCTTATATGTTTCGGTTCAGGTGACAAATATGATAAAAATCCACGCGTTTCAGTAATTTTTTTAAAAAACGGTTTACATAAAAATGCAACTTTGTGTCCTCTTTTTTTGCCTTCTTCTGCGAATAAAGTGAACAACTATGACTCAGGAATAAACAATTGCGTAAATGACACAATCTTTTTATGAACTGCGGGACTTGCTGCAACGTGCCCAGTTTTTGAAAAAAGATTATATGGTTTTCCGTATAAATCGCTGATTATCCCTCCTGCTTCCTGAACAAGGAGCATTCCGGCAGCATAATCCCATACATCAGGAAATATGCAAATAAGTCCTTGCAATAACCCTTTGGCAACATATCCGAGATTACTTGCTTCTCCGGGAGTAATTTGTAGAAATCGAATATCCTTTGCAAGCATTGGTGCAATTTTTGTTAGCGCTTGAGTACGATAGGTGGTTCCAGAATCCAAAGCAATAATCGCGTTGAACCACGTTGTATCTTTTACTGCAAGACGTTGTTTTTCAATATAAGCACCACGACCTGTTTCTGCCCAAAGAATTTCATTAGTTGCTGATAAATATAACGCGCATGAATGAAGTTTACCATCTACAACATACGCAATGGAAACAGAATAAAAAGGTAATCCCGCTGTATATGCTATAGTGCCATCTATAGGATCAATAATCCAAAGATGTGTATATTTTTTTGGATCGGTCTGATTTTTTGTTTCTTCAGAAAGAATACCGTGGTCGGGAAATGCTTGCATGATAGTATCACAAATAACTTTCTCACAGCGTATATCATCAGTGGTAACAATATCAGCATGAGTCATGTTTTTACCATGTTTTATCCACATTTGTTTAATCAATCCTTGTCGTGTAAAAAGAATTTTTTTAGCTTTTTCTGCTGCTTCAATTGCAATACGTGTAACAAGAAACATAATAGATAATAGCTTAGTAGTGCAATTACTTATTGTCAAGAAGAATAGGCTGAATATTGATAAGAATCTTTTATACCTAAGAAGCAATCATAAAATCAGTGATTTTTTGCTGTTTTCCTATTTGGGAACTATGACGGAAAGCAATATCAGCACGTATAAATATAAGTAGATTCATATACAAGCAATGAAACCCATTTACTAAATGTATGATAAAATCTAGCCATATAGCGTTCGAGATCTGTTACATAAGGCT
>Ga0075643_143_pt1 | contig 7797 bp, 5 predicted proteins | sample RifGroA1_FD_68207 | JGI IMG/M metagenome (GOLD analysis project Ga0075643, IMG submission 68207) | Microgenomates (Gottesmanbacteria) bacterium GW2011_GWA1_43_11 | reverse complement strand
CCGCTGATTGGGAAGCTGACTGTCGTCATGTCGATGCCGAGGGTATTTTTAAGGACAAGGAGAATAAGCCAAGACACAACTACCAGAATAATACCTATTATGGCATAGGTCATTGTGCTTCTGGCGTGGGCGACTGCCTTTGGGTCTCCGCCGGACATTAAAAACTGGAAGCCGCCCGCTAAAATCATGAAGAAAAAGGCAATCCCAGCAGCCGGAACCAGTAGACTGACAACGTTTTTGATGACGGTTACCAAATCAGCCAACTGTGCAGGCGTGTTGGGATCGCCCGGTACAGTACACCCTGACAAAACAAGAGTCAGGAATAGAAACACTAACGCGCGCTGAGCTTTGCTGAAAACCATTATGATCCTGAGACAGTTGGAATGGTTAAGTCTCCAGAGATTATTGTGACACCAAAGAATGTTTCAACAAGCTTGATGATAGCAAATGCCAAGAGTACGATAACCAAACCGATTAAGGCGGCAGTAATCATACCTCTTGCGCCGGCAACCGATTTTTCATCCCCTCCTGCCGTGATCCATCTGAGACCACCGATTAGAAGGAAGATAAAGGCCAGGACGAAGGCAATCAAAAGGATGAACCTTACAACAGCCCTGACAATTTGGACAATGTCAGTGTTGTTCTGAATCTCGTTTGGCACAATGTTGCTTTGGGCAAAAACTGCCAAAGGCATAGCCATTGCGGATGCCTGCAGTGCGACTGCGCCTATTAATTTTTTAGCTTTTGACATAGATTTGTTTTTCACCTCCTTTCAAATTTTAATTAACTAAGGTCTAACATCTAAAGATTAAGGATTAAGGACTAAAGTCTAAGGCTTTAATTTGCGTTAGTCGTTAGTCTTTTTGCGTTTAACGTTTCCTCATCTCGTCGGCAGCTGGAAACCGCCCGATATAAGCGTGACCCCGAAAAAAGTCTCTACTAATTTGATTATAGCAAAGGCGCCGACAACTACAATAAGGCCGATGAATCCCCAGTAGATCTGGCTCCAGGCCTGGGAGACCGATTTCGAGTCGCTGCCTGCCGTTATAAAACGGAAACCTGCGAAGATAACCCAGAAAAAGGCAGCAATGAAGCTGACTATGAGTAAAAGTGAAATTGAGCCGCGGAGTAACCCTGCAACAAAATTTGAAGGGTTGCCGCCTACTGTTGGGACATTGGCAGGCGGGTTGATTGTTCCGAGTTGGGCAAGTAGTTGGTTCATAGTTTAATCGATATTGTTATCCTGTTAGATTGCTATATTGTTAGATAGAATGCAAAGCTTCTTTTTCAGTTTTAACAATTTATCAATTTAGCAATTAGCCTTCTTACGTTATCGGTATGCTTGATTGTAAAAAGTACTGCAATATTTGTACTATCACAAACGCCAAAATGACTACCGCAATTCCTATAATAGCATAGGTCAAAGTAGCCCTGGCGCTGGCCAGTTTTTTCTCATCCCCGGAGGAAGTAACGAACTTAAAGCCGGAAAGCATTATAAAGATTATTGCCAGTGCGCCGGCGAGGCTGACTAAGATTAAAAGGACGTCCGATGCCAGTTGGCCGAAGGACCCGAACCTTTTAGCAGGCTGAAAAACGTCCATGATGTCAAATGGCGGTGGTGGTGCACCGGGATTATTCCACGTTGCGTTGCCACCTACCGTGAATACTAGTTGATTGGACATAAGGGAGACGCCGTATGCGACAAGGGAAACCGCAAATTGGCCGTCCGGTACGATGCCTGGACCGAGATGCCAATTGTTTGAATCAACTGATAACTCTGTCAGACCACTAATAGAGACACTTTCTGCGCCGCTGTCCCAAACAGAAGCATGGGTTGGGTCGTCCCAATCGACGATTATCAGGGCCATAGCATAGTTAGCCGGGTTATCCCATTTAAATGTGACTGTTGACCCGGACCATGTTGGAGGGTCTTCTATGGTCCAGCCGGGGCTTCCAACCGGGACTGCAAATGTCATCTTATTAGATTGTTGCGTGCCCCAGACCACAAGCATGACAGAGAAATTTCCATCTATTGGTATGCCCGGGCCTACGTTCCAGGCGTTTTTGTTGATTCCATAATCTTGCGCGCCGCCTATAGGAGAATCATCCGTCAAGCTGTCCCAGACTATTGTCTTGCCCGGGTCATCTTCATCGCGTATGACTACTGAGGTAACTGAGTCGGCAGGGCTGTCCCAATGGAAATAGACAACATCACCGGACCATACGGGGGGGTCTATAGTCCAACGGTATTGTGCGGCAGCTTGTTTGGGGGTAACTATTAGAAACAGGAAGCCGAAAACAATAAACAATAAACTGTAAACCGCAAACCGTAAACAAATTTTACGAAACACCGGAACCTCCTAAAAACAGTTTATCGACAATTTGCAGGATTGCAAAGGCAAGGATAATTACCGCAAGGCCGATTAGGGCAAAAACCAGGCGGTTTCTGGCTGATGCAGCGGCTTCAGGATTGCCGGATGAGGTTATAAACTGGATGCCTGAAATGACGATTATTATAATCGACAGGAATCCTGCAATACCAAAAACGTAAGGGAGGATTGCGGAAACGATGCCTCCGGGTGAGGCGAGGGCACAGTTGTTGACTGGGCCAAAGACAACACCCGCGCCGCCGGGGAAGGCAAGCCATCCGCAATCGGTCTTTTGGGGCAGGGTGAATTCGACTGAGCCGCTGACTTGTTCGAGGCCTGCATTTACCTGAGCACGGTAGTTGCCGTTGGGGAGTGTTATCGGTGGTAATGTTCCGCCTCCTGCCGGGACGATTATGGAGCCGGCAGGACTGCCACTCCCGGTGTCTGTAATATCGACCGCTGCCGGTACGGGCCCGCCGCCATAGCCCGGGCAATCTTCTGTGGGGCATTGGACTGTGAATGTAACATCGTTGCCGCCAGTGACTTTATAAGTAAGTGTCCACTGGGTTGCTTCGGGGCTGCAAGGAACACTGATATTGACTTGGTTGGATACACGAGTGGCCCAAAGAATTATTTCCGCAGTGTAGTTTGCGGGTGCCGGTGGGGCGTCCCATATTAGGCTTGATGCGCCGTCAGTTATAGGGATTTCCGTTCCCGTTTCATTAATATGTAGAACACTGCTTCCTCCGGCATTGGGTGATATGCCAAAAAAGACCTTGTAATCGAAGCAGTTGGTGACCGTAAGAATCCAGGTATCCGGCGGCGGCGGGCTGACGGTGAAGGTTACGTATGGATTATCCGAAACTACCTCTGTCCCGAAAACTAGTTCGGCGCAGTAATCCCCTGGCGGCGGGAAGTTCCAGGTGACGCTGGTTAAGGGACTGTCAATAGCACCACTGTCAAATGGTCTTGGAAGTACCCCCCAATTGCATCCCCCGCCGCTACTAGGCGCTACAATAAGGCCGATATTGCCGTTTGAGTCTGGTGAAAACGAGAAGAGGACGGACAGTTGGTTGCTGGCGACAATTGGCTGGCTCAGATGCCAGGTGGCAACCGCCCTGACAAGCAGGGTGTTGGTTGAGCCGGGTGTGAGGGCGCAGGGCGTTCCGGTTGTGTTATCCGCGGCGCCGACAAGATAGGTTGTATCTACGGCAACGTTGGGGGCTTTGAGAACAATATTTCCAAGGCCGATTCTTGTTCCGTCGCTTGGGGGTTCGAGTGAATCGATTCTGGCGCGGAATTGGTGGGACGAATCGCCGCTTCTAATGGTTACGGTGACGTCGCCGCCCTCGTCAACTGTGGTCGGGGCAAAATCATAACTGCACGGTGTTGGAGGTAGAACGTTTATGACTACCGAATCGGTTGCACTGCCTCCGGGGCCGTTACAAGTTATGGTGTAGGTGGTGTTTGTAGTCAGGTTGGGTGTTAGCTGGCCGGAAGACGATGTGCCGCTGTAGCCTCCAGGGTTAACGGTACAGGATGTGGCGTTTGTTGATGACCATGTAAGTGTAGCTTTTGTGTTATAGGCAATTGTGATGGGGCCGTTTGAGCCGTTGGCTTTGATGTCGGCTGTCGGAGCAGGTGCAGTGACTGTGACACTGCAAGTGTCGTTGAGGCTGCCGCTTGTGACGGTAACGGTTTTGGCGCCGGCGGTTGAGTAGGAAGTTGAAAATGACGGCCCGCTTCCCGAGGCCGGACTGCCGCCGGGTGCCGACCAGCTAAAAGTGCCTGTGCCAGCAGATGCCGTAAAGTTGGCGTTTACCCCCGTTGTGACAGTTTGGGTTGGCGGTGAGCAGATAGGGGGTGGAGGAAGGGCAACATTGACGGTAACTGAGGCATTTGCGGATCCGCTGATGTTTGTACAGGTAAGGGTAAAAGTAGTTGTGGATATCAGATTACCGGTGGGTTGGGAACCGTTAATTGCAACACCTGAGCCGTTTAAAGTGCAAGTGTCGGCGTTTGTTGAGCTCCATGTTAGGTCTGTTGACGTGTTGTAGGGAATATTAGTGTCGGCTGCGGTGATGGAGACAGTGGGTATAGGGGGGGCAATGACGGTGATGGTGATACTTGAAGGTACACAGGCTTCAGAATTTGGTGTGCCATCCGGGTTTGTTGTACCTGCGGTAACTATAAAGGTTCCAGTGGATGCTGCGGGAGATCCGGCCCCAAAAAGGTGATCGAGGTTTACGCTGATCGTATAAGATCTTGAGTCTGGCATATCGAACGAATCTGTATGAAGACCACCTGTGGCTTCGCTGTAATAATTAATAACGTATAGCGTCCCCGGGTACTGTCCGTTTTGGACTGTTACATTAAAAGACCCATGGGCTACGACTTCAGTAGTGGAGACAATTAACTGGCAGCCGCCTGCTTGTGCGTTTGCCGTTTGGGGTTTTACAAAAGGCAACAGAAAAGCGCAAAAAGCGAGGATGACGGCAGCTAATTTTAAGGACAGTTTCATGCGTGCTAACTTAAATGTAGCATTTTTGGAAGCTTTGCGCTAAGGTCGGTACAATCGGTAGAGTCGGTAAAGTCGGTGGGTCGGTAACATTTGTAAAGTCAGTATGGTTGGTATAGTCGGTAAGTCAGTAAGGGCAGTACACCAGTAGTGTCGGTAAATACTGATTATACTGATATACCGGAATTACTGAATTACTGAATTACTGAATTACTGAATTACTGAATTACTGACTTACTGACTGACTTACTGATTTTACAGACATACTGATAAATACTGAAGTACTGATTGTACTGACATACTGATAATACTGGTTTTACCGATATACTGATTTTACTGAAATACCGATCCGCTTTTCTATGTCCCGTACGTCAGCCCTGGGATGGGGACGATGGCGGTTCCCAAAAACTGCATAATCATGACAGAAAATGCAATGAAAAGAGCACCGGCTACTGCTGCCACTATCATGTCACGGCCGGCAGCGACATTTTTAGGGTCACCTGAGGATGTCATTACACGTATTGAGCCGATGACCATCAGGATCAATACAATCCCCCCAGAGATACCTAGGGCGATACGGAGGACTGCTGTGGCAAACTCACCCAAACTGACCGGGATATTACCAATGGCTGTGGGGCAGGTATCAATCTTCCCATCACCATTTGTGTCAAGGCAAGGGTTTTTGCCGCTACCAGTGGATGGTGGTGGGGAATTTGTAATGATTAACAGAACAGGGGGACAGTCGCCTGCACTACTGTGCAGAACTATACTCAGGCTTGTTCCAGCATCGAAAGATCCTATTGAGGCAACCCACACACCGTACGAACTTGATAAATCTGTGAGAACAGTTCCTGTGTCATCACCGTTGATTACAACTCGAAAATCTGATGCTTGTCCTGTACTTAGTGGTAAATATTGAAGTTGAATGTTGTCCCCGGGACGGGGTGGGCTAGGATTAAAAGCTCTAAAGAGTGGACAATTCCAATTTTCTAATATACTTCTATCAACTTCATTCCATTCTCTACAATTATTGGAGGTACCCGTGTCGCAGGTATAAAGCACCGCACGAGCGTAGCTATTGATTGGCCAATCAACTGTTTGCGTGAAAGGGTCTGCGTTTATGGGTACCCTGGCGATTTCCCCTTGTTTTCCACCTCCACAATCAAGATTATAGACAACAGCGTCTGCCCCAGAACTAGAGCCCCCCCCACTAGCGTCAATGCGCAACGATGTTGCTGTTACATATGCTAAGGAAGCAGACGCTGTTGGTGTATCCTGGAACGTTAACGTTAGTGGGCTTAGAGGGCAATAAACCCCGGGTGTGGTTTTGTTAAAAATTTCCCATGTAAGTTCTCCCGGCGTGGTTTGAACCCCAAAAAAGTCAGGAAGGCTTTGTGTTCCCATAATTTGATTAAAGAAATAATCAGGGTTTGGTACGTATTCTCCGAGTGGTGGATAAGTTGTTGATGTTACTCTAACGTTATAGACTCCTGGGGTATGGACTGCGACTTCTACTGTGTAATGGTCACCTGTTTTAATATGATTTGTGGATAGCCCTGCGCTATTTTTAACATCAGTAGTACATTCAAAAGATTGAGCAGCTACTTTATGGGTAAGGCTGCTAAATATAACCATTAAGAAGATAATGGACAAGGAAGTTAGCAGTAAAGCTATTTTTTTAAGAAATTTCCTTGCCCAATTTGTAGCATCCTTGTTTATCATCAAAACTGGTTTACTTTCCTTATGTCTCATACGTTAGCCCCGACCATCAATATTAGAAGAGATTTTTTCATAGATTTAATTCAAGTGTAGCATTCATTTTAAAAGACGTCTAACGCCGAATGCTTCTTTACATATGTTCGATACTGTATGCTGATATAATGAATTCTGAGCCTTTTTAACTCCTATATGAAAGTTTTTGCCCTTATTTTAGTTATTTTTGCCCTGGCCGTATTTTTTGTTTCCAATGTGCGGGCGGATGAGCTGGAGGATCTGCAAAAGCAAATTAATGATTTGCAGCATTCTTTGGACATGAGCAAAAACGCAACAACTCCACTTGAGTCCCAAGTTAAAGGTTTGGACTCACAGCTTGCGTCGATTGGGGCAAGGCTCAACGCGATTTCGGCAGACCTTGCCGAAAGTGAAAAGGATATTGAACAGCAAAAAAAGGTTCTGGCCGGGACCGTCAGGGACTATTACATAAGCAGTTTTGTAGATATTCCGCTTTTGACACTTTTTGCATCTAATGACGCTACGGATACTTTGAGAATCATTGCTTTTCAGCAGGTTTCTTCAAAAAGTGACCGCGAGATAATACAGACCATAAGCGCACGGGTGGCAAAACTCGCCGACGACAAAAAGAGGTTGGCTTCGGCAAAAGCCCAAATCGACAAACAGTCTCAGTTTTTAAAGGGGGAGATTGCTTCCGCCAAATCTTTCCAGAGCCAGCTTGAGGGGCAAATTGCAAGCCTTTCTGCCAGGCAGCAGGAGATAATTAATGCCAGAAGCGGAGAGTTTACGGCAACCATCGGAGACAGTGAGTTGGCAGATGATTACAACGCGTCTATTAAGGGATTCCGCGAATCTGCACCAGGAGGATATTTTGCCGCCTTTTCGTTTGGTGCATATACCCACAGGAAAGGAATGAGCCAGTATGGGGCAAGGGGAAGGGCGCAAGCAGGACAGGATTTTAAGGCAATTTTAAGGGCTTACTATGGAAAGGAGCCGGTCGGCAAAGATACGGGCGGGGCAATTAGCGTGTCCGGTTTCGGTTCTATGGATTTTGAAACCACCTACTTGTACGGGATTGCCGAAATGCCCAGCAGTTGGAATTCGGAAGCTTTAAAAGCGCAGGCGGTAGCTGCCAGGACTTACGCATATAGATATAAATCAGAGGGCAAAGAAATTTGT
>Ga0075643_151_pt1 | contig 9097 bp, 11 predicted proteins | sample RifGroA1_FD_68207 | JGI IMG/M metagenome (GOLD analysis project Ga0075643, IMG submission 68207) | Microgenomates (Gottesmanbacteria) bacterium GW2011_GWA1_43_11 | reverse complement strand
CAAGGAAAGAAGTACTAAAACCAAAGCCTGCCCCGAATCTTGATGAGAGTTCATTACAAGATCAGTGTAGCAAATTTCAATCTTTCTGCAAACTAATTTTCTCTAAAAATTCTTTTATCTCCTCTTCGGAGGCTTCAAATCCTTTTAAAAACTCTATTTCTTTGGCATAATTAATATCCTTGAAATAAGCCAGCTGCTCTCGGAATAATTCGGTTAGTATCATTAGAAAACTTGGCAACTAAGGGTAAAAGAGCTTTTTGAGAAGAAGATAATATTTCTTCATGCATATTTGGCAAAATATTTAGAAAGGTAGTTAACAACCTGCGGCCTCAAATTAACTCTTCTTTGTGCTCTCATTTCATTAAAAAGATTGTATATTCTCTCAAACCAATCGCCATAATTCAGAACCGCCTCAAGAATAGACTTTTCAGATAAGTCGTCATAATTCTTGGTATACCCAGACTTTGATTGTACTACTTTTTCTACCTAATTTGATATAGTATATTTGTATGCCGTCAAAAAGTTTAAAGGTTATACTTTTCTCCAGTTTTTTTCTTGTATTTTTTGCCACTTTATACTTAGGCTATCTTTACCAAAGAGAGAAGAAAAACCGACAAGATGAAAACCCTATTGAGAATACCATTTCCCTCACAGGAGTTATCAAAAAAGGCAAAGATATTGCTCCGCAAAGCTCATATTGCCCGAATCAGCTTTACATAGTAGCGGGCGACAAGAGCTACCAATTAAGAACTCCCGACAACCTCGAGGTGGCTGCAACCGCCGAATACGCAAAATATCGTGACAGTAAAGTAAAAATAACGGCGCATCTTCAGGATACCGTACCAAACTGCACAAATACGACCAAAGACTGCTCCTGTGACCCGTTTATTCTGGTGGAAAATATAGAAACACTGGAAAGCGCGGACTTATCATATCCATCCCTCTCGGGCAAAATCTCCTGCCTGCCTCCTATCGAAGGCGCGGAATGCACGCTCGTTTTTGAATCCGACGACGGCAAATTCTACATCTTGAAAAACATTCCCGACGACAAAATTTTTCTTGACAACAAATTAACCGTAATAGGTGAGCTCACCCCCATAGCCAACGACAACGACGGCATTTCAGGTTTAATAGATGTAATTGAGGTTAGATAAGATTTAGTATCTTTCCCTGCGGGCCTCGAAACAAGTATTGTTCCGAATTTATTGAGTTTGATTAACATAATTAGTATTTTACAACAGCCAGGCAACCGCGTATAAACTCGTCTGTTTTTTCGATCTTAACATGGATATTACTCGCGTCCAGGTTCAAAAACGCGTCTCCGGTTTGGAAAAACAGACTAAATGGTTTTTGAGTAACTATTTTTCTAACAAACTTTAGCCCATTACCCCTGCTTTCGGGGAATCTTCCCGAAATTGTTTCAGTAAAAGCAACTCTCAAAGCCTCCTCGTGGCTAGCCAACCCTGTTTTGATTCTTTTTAGCGTAGCCAAAATACCAAGTCCGCGATCGGCAAGAACAATTTTCTTTTCCGATAGAGAGTATGCGAAATAGACCCCCAAAACGTCCGGCCAATTACCCAAATTGTGATCAAATGAATTATTGCCGACCTCGCCGGTAACCGCAGAAATAAGTGAAGCTGAATCCGATTCCAATTTTTTAACCAAATTCGACTGAAAATTCTCAAGTCTGGCCTGAAAAACATCGCGCGTTCTGCAATAATATTGAGGCTCAGGCTCATACGCGTGAGTACTCGTGGCCCATTTCTTGGCAACCGCAAACCAATCATTCACAAATAGATCAAGGTCGGATTTTCGATAATATCGATTTCCGCCGGGGCCAATGCGCACAGAGCTAAATTTCCCACTTTTATCCCACCTGCGCAAAGTGTCAATAGAAACCCCCAAGATTTTGGCCGCCCGACCAATCGCAACCAATCCGGAATCAATATTCATACTCGTTATTGTACTATACATATGCAAATCTATGCAAATTCAGATAAATCTATGCACTTCAAGCAGATTTTTTGGTAAGTGCGGATTTGTGGCGAGTGCGAACGCCGCAAGGGGCGGTAGCCTTCTTTTACGTACTCGCAGGTGGTAGGTTGGTCTTAAACTCTTCTCCAGATTTCATCTGGGTATGGTGGCCATTGGGTTGATGATAATTCTGGGATTTTTAATTATAGGGTATTGTAATTGACTTTTGGGTCAAAAGTGCTTATATTGTTAGGTAATATGATCAAGAGCGCAGAAAACAAATTAACTCTTAAAAAAATAAGGGATATTATCTCTAAGGAAAAGGGGGTCCTCTCCAGAAAATTTGGTGTTACTAAACTCGGAATTTTTGGTTCCTATGTGTTCGGCGATTACAAAAATGACAGCGATGTGGATATCCTGGTTGAATATAACAAAAAATTGAGCCTTTTTGACTTCGTGGACGCGGAAGAGTATCTGTCTAAAAAGATTGGTAAAAAGGTTGATTTAGTTTCAAAAAATAGCCTTAAAAAGTATATAAAAAGCGACATTCTGGGTTCGGCTATTTATGTCTGATAAAAGAAAAGATTACAGACTTTACCTTCTTGACATCAAGTCTTCCTGCGCCAAAATTTCAAAATACACAAAAGGTATTTCCGAAACGAACTTCAAAAAAGATCACAAAACTGTGGATGCGGTGATAAAAAACCTGGAGGTAATTGGTGAAGCGGCAAGTAAAATTCTGCCCCAAATAAGGGAAAAGACTCATGAAATAGAATGGGGGAAGATTGTTAGCATGAGAAACAAACTGATTCATGAATATTTCGATCTGAATGTCGATATCGTTTGGGAAACAGTAACAAAAGACATTCCAGCTTTGAAAAAGCAAGTCAACCAAGCACTCAAAAAATGAAACCAAAAATCTCCCGCCAAAAGGCGGGATTTTTAATTATAGAGAATGTTATAGGGTATTGTAATTGACTTTTGGGCAAATATACTATAGTATATGGGCATAAATAACTGCCATGGGAATAGAATTAAACGGTTTTTTCAACGACTACAAAAAAATGGAAAGACGGGACTTTTTGAAATTGGCTGGTGCTGGTGCCGTAGGAGGCGTTCTAGCCTGCCTCGTACCTGAACTTTTTCGCAAAAAGAATGTTGCCGCACCCACTCCGTTTCCATCATTTACACCTGAACCCTCCGCAACACCGAAAAAGGAAAGGGTTTATACTTATGGTCAATATTGGATAGGCGAAAGCGGGGTGGGTGTGATATCGGAACTGCGTCTTCAGGAAAACCCAGATCCTAACATTGTGAACACGGTCAAAAGCAAGCTCGTGGAAGCGATCCCCGGCATTGAAGAAACACTGTCTAAAGCGGAACCGAAAGTCAGGGAAAAACTGCTAACCGCATATATCTACGATATGGTTGGGGAAAAAGGTAATGCATCCTTTATTATGGCATCGGTCAATAATGAAAAAGGGGATCCGCAGCATGCTTTTGTAGCATTCTGGGTAGATGAAAACGGTATCCAGAGACCCCCCGTTGATGGTAGAATTTACGCTTTTTACCCCCTGCGAATAGAAGAGCAGGAAGACAAAAGCTTAATTATCGGCATTCCTGATATATTGAATTTAAACATTCAACGCCCGCCATTATTTTATATTGATTCACAAGGCCAAACGTATTTTTATTCGCCATATACCGATGAAAGGACTGAGGAAGATGAGCCATCAAGCGGCATAAAAATTGCCATGCTTGCTCCCCTCGAAAGTCCTACTCCCTCCCTCCCCGAACTCCTCGGCGGGGACGAAAGATATGCCCAGGAGATAGTAAAACAAGGCTACGCATGGGAACTCCGTGCGGACGGCAAAGAACTTTGGATGGATTTTGGGTGGGGAGATGGAAAAGAACTGGCTTTCAAGCAAAATGCAAAAGGAGAGTTTGAATTGGAAAAATTCTGGGCTCCCGCACCCGAAGGCTGGGATAAAGTATCGGTCGAAGATATCATAGGCAAAGGCTCCAATGGAAACGCTTTTCTTTATAGATCTCAGTATAAAGACTGGTATCTTCGCGCCAAGACAACAGGAAAAGTAAGAATCGAAAGAAGAAGGGATTTCATAACAGGAGAAAAACTGCCAGGTTATATGGTAATAGTTGAAGCGGTATCAAGGCAAGAACAGGGAACTCCCAAGTTTACTTTTGAATATGTTGCCCACGCCGACGATGGCGACAATGTGGATATGCTGCGCGGCGGAGGTATGCTACAAATAAGAAGTGTGTTTGATTACACAGCCATTTATACATCGGGTCAAAAGGTTGATATCTCTTTTCATACTCAACCATATAATTCCAACTGGAAAGTCTATCCCTGGCTAGAGCCCACCTTTCCAAATAATCTATCATTTGTGGCTGACCCTTATGCCGAAAAATACCTGATAATTCCCAATGGATTTGGTAAGTGGTAATCTAATTGCAAGTCTGGTAAGCGTGACTCCGTTGGTGTAATATTATTTTATGAGAAAGGCTGTGTTCTTCGGCGTGCTAGCCATATTCTCCCTATTTCTTCCAAGACTTATTCTGGCAGAGAGCGGTTGTGGAGGAATTGATTTTTGTCAATCTACTAAAATTGTAAATGAATACACATGTAGAGAAATAGAGGGTTCTTGTCAAAAGGAGGGTGCAGGAACACAGACTATTGACTGCACTGTAACAGAGGATGAGTGCTATGGATTTCAATATACCCCACGTTGTGCTTATAACCTTCTGGGGGCATGTGAAGAACAGGGATTTACAAGAAAAAAAGTCAGTTGCTGCTCGGGGGCGGGTGGGGGAGGAGGGCAGGATTGCCCCAGCGGGGAATACGAACTGGTAAAAGAGTGCAAACCGACCAACCAATGTCCCGCAGACAGGACCGGAGCAAAATGCGGGCAGGGGAAAAAATGGTGCTACTCCCTTGTCTGCGTCGGCTGTACCGCAACCGCGCCGACTAATTTAACTTTCACGCCGTTTCAATCAGGCTCAAGCGCGGTTGTTTCTTGGGTCGATGGGGCGGGAGGAACTTCCAATAGGCTTTATGTCGACAGCAGGAAAGAGGACGTTGATGCCGACTGTCCAAACGGGCAAGGATCGGGGAACGGAAAATGCCTCTATGTAAATAATAACGCCTCCTCCGGGGTTGCCGTTTCCGGTCTTTCCTTGGGAACTGTTTATTATGTCAAGGTAGTTAATTACAAGGACGGGACATGCTCAGCCAACTCATCAATTCTTTCCGACGTTTCTTCCTGTTTTATTTCCCCTTCAGGCCCAGTTAATATGAAGGTGGGAGATAAACAAACTTTCACCACCAGCGTAAATACATCCTTGGAAATCCAGAGAGTTGATTTTTCCGCCCCTCCGGGAAATATTTCTATTACTCCGGGATCGGACACAAACGGAGCCGACGGCTATAAAACCGAAGTCACCGCTCTTAATTCCACCAGTCCTACCGTAACTTTGACATCAGACGTTTACTTTACCGGCAATCCGACGCCGGTTTGTTAACCGACACACTCGAGGCGTGGTGGCAGGTGAAGGATGCCGATGTGACTGCCATGGGCAATATTGCAAGCCAGGTCGTCTCGGGAGATTACTTCGGCCTTGCCGGGGCTGGAGGTTATCCGGGTGTACCCGTTTACAATGGAACAGCAGATTTTGGAGATGGCGCGGTTTCCGAAATCGGCTGGCTTACCGGCTCCTCCGTCTCGCAGGCAAAAGTTTATGACTATAATTATTTTGAAAGCAAAATTCCGGACAGCATCATACCAACAACGATTCTAACGGGAAATTTAACAGGGGCGACGCCGGACTCCCGGGGATATGAGTGGTACAAATACACGGGACCCGTCAATTTAACCATAGACTCAAATATTGCCTTGGGCGGCAGAAAAGTTATACTTCTAGTTGAAAATGCCGACCTCATTCTTAATGCCAAAATCAACCTGGCGGACGGGGCAGGATTTTTCGGAGCATTTGTAAACGGCAAAATTATTGTCGATCCTTCGGTTGGAGGAGGAGGATCGACTCCGCATCTTGAGGGAATCTATCTTGCCGACTCCTCATTTTCAACAGGAGCCGGAGACACACAGCTTAGAATAAGGGGCTCTGTCGCCGCGTACGGGGGAGTGAGCCTGCAAAGAAACCTTGCCGATAACGAAATCCCTGCCGAATTTTTTGAATTTGCCCCCGACCAGATTGTTCTTTTCCCAAGCAGACTGGGAACAAGAAAGATGGATTGGAAGGAAGTGGCTCCGTAAAATTACTACCTTTTAGTCTTTATTTTTATCTCGTTTGTTTTGTAGGGCAATAAAAAGAGGTTCTAGCGATTCTCCTTTGAGGTATTTTTTTGTATTATTCCAAAATTCATTGAATAAGTAGCTTGGGTAACCCATTTGTTCATACTCCATAGCTTGTACTACCATCTCGAGTTTGTCAATCTGCTTTAAAAATTTTGCCTCTGGCGAACTTTGTTTGTTATATTCCTTCAGTAAAGCAACATATTTTTTTGAGTCTTTGAACTTTCCAAAGAGCTTCTTTATAGCGACAAGCTCATCCATATGTTTTGTTTTCGGAGAAGATAGGACTTTGCCGCCCGTCTCCCACTTGATGTCGCCTACTCCGATTTCACCTAAATCATGTACTAGTGCCATTTCAATAAGCTTTTGTTTGTTCAAACCTGGTTTAGCAAGAATCAGTGAAAAGAAAGCAACTCTCCAGCTGTGGTCTGCCACACTTTCAACCTCCTCAACGCCTTTAAGAATCCATCCTGTCCTCCTGATGGTCTTTAAAACACCCGCGTCGCTAAGTAAGTCAATTAAAATCTTCAGATTCTTATTTCTCATTTGTCAGAAATTGTCCCAGAAACCAATCGCTCAAGGTTTGATATTCTTATAATTATTTCGTCCAGTTTGTTTAAAATATTGTTTTTATTTTTACTGTTACTCTCATCGTTTAACAAATTAGCAACCCCCACCCCAGTCACCTTAGCTATTTCAGCGATGACTATCGCGGGAGGAACAGCTCGACCCGTCTCATATGCTGAAATGGTTTTGTCGGACAATCCAAGTCTCTCGGCAAATTCCCTTTGCGAGAGCCCGGTAGTCACCCTCGCAACCTTTATATTTCTGAATATCGAAAAGGGTTGTCTCACCTGGGTATTCTATCTGAACGATACGTAATTTGCAAGAATACTTGACATTTCTCTAATTTGATGATATTAATTCTAATCAGATGAGAATAATGCCTAGCAATGCTGAACAATGAACAACAATCAGCTAAAAGACTGCTCACCGTTAAACAAGTCGCCAATGACCTCAAATTAAGCATCGCCACGATCAGAAGATTCATTAAAAGTAAAAAGTTAAAAGCTACAAAAATAGGTAAATCTTACAGAATAGACGCAAATGATTATCTTGACCTAACGGGGCACAACCAAAATCAAAACGAAATAACTCAAACAAATAAACCAAATGATCGACCAGATTTTCTCTATACTAAAAATCCAAATCATTTAAGAATCTTTCCGGGAATTAATTCAGAAGTCTTGGAAGCAATAATTGAAATATCTGACGATATTCCGGCACTTAGTGAATTAAAACAAATAATCTCGCTTCACGCCAAAGATTGTCTTGAACTTTTGAATAAAATTGAAAGCGAGGGAATAAAGGATTCACAGACAGCGGTAAATTTGCTTCTTGTAGATGAAGCTATAAGGAACTTAACAATTAGAAGAAATCTGTTTAGGAATTTGATAGATAAAACAGGAGTGGTGCTTCTACCGTTACCGCCACACCTAAGCGATTCATTCTTGGCTTTAGCTGATCATAGTTTGGTTTTTATCTCCGACGATGAAGTTCCTCCGCACCTTAAACACGTCCACTACAAGCATCTTTCATTTGTGGACCCTGAAACTGTTGATAGGAACCTAAACAACGTCCAATCTGTAATAACGGAGGGGTACATGGAAAACGACAATGTCTATGTTCGAAGAAATTCAGCAATTCTTATTTACCAGCTTTGTAAAAAGGGGTTAAAGGATGTATTTATACACAGTATTCCTCACATTCCACCCCACTCGAACTTTGTAGAGCTAAACACAGGTGGCGAAAGAGTAGACATTACATATATATGAGCATATTAACAATTATTTTAATTCTGTTGGTTTTGAGCGCTTTTGCACTAATGACAAAGGGGGTCTTGAAACAGGAAGTCGCAATGCCTCTAGTCGCACTCGGTGCGATTATACTTGCGGGCAACGAAGAAGGACTTTTAGCTCTTCATAATGGATTTGCTGAATTTTCAAGAATAGCACTGCTTTTTACTGCAGTTGCGGTCCCTGCACATATCTTACAAAGAAGCGGCCTCCTTGATTGGATCGGAATGTCCATTGGAGAATTTATTGGTAGAATCCATATAAAAACAAAAATCAGTGTTAATCTACTTGTTCCTGCTATCAGCCTTTTTATGGTTTATGTAATGGCAGCGCTTTTCCATAATACAACTAGTATTTTAGTATCCTCTCTCGTAATTTATGTTATTTGCAAAAGCTATAAACTAAAAGGTCTGCCTGTGCTCGCAGGAGCCTTGGTCGCTTCAAATTTAGGGGGTTTTAGCACAAGATGGGGAGATACCCCAAATATCGTTGAGGCTGCGGAGTGGAATTTAACTCATATGGACTTTTTTAGAGAAATATTGCCAATTAATGTAAGTTCTGTATTTCTACTTATTCTTACAGTGTCACTTTGGCTGTCCTTTGTTATGAAAAAGACAGAAGGCAGTAAAAACACCAAATTCGACATTGCCTATGCAATGGTTAAATTTAGAAACGCCAGAAGAAACATGTATCTTGATAAGAGACTAATAACTACAGGGCTTCTTGGTTTGTTGCTTGCAATTGTTGGTCCACTTTTCCTTATTAAATACGAGGTTATACTTTCAGCGCTTGCAATTATAGTTAGTGTTTTAGGAGATTACTCTGAACATATGGCGGAAACGCTTTTAGCTCTTGGCATGGAAACATATGTTACTTTGGTTTCTATTTTCGTCCTTGCACAAGTCCTTTCTAACTCAGCGATAGGAATTGGTC
>Ga0075643_152_pt1 | contig 9207 bp, 9 predicted proteins | sample RifGroA1_FD_68207 | JGI IMG/M metagenome (GOLD analysis project Ga0075643, IMG submission 68207) | Microgenomates (Gottesmanbacteria) bacterium GW2011_GWA1_43_11 | reverse complement strand
CGGTAATGGGCATGCGGTGCTGGTTGCAAAAGAAGTAATTGGGGACGAGCCATTTATTGTTATGTGGGGTGACGAGTTTTTTCAGGCAGACCCTGTTGCTCCGGCGCAACTTATAGAAGCCTACAACAAGTACCAGTCGCCGGTTATTGCGGGTGTCAGGATTCTAAAAGAAGACATTCACAAGTATGGGATTGCAGATATTAGTCCTGTTGATGGCAATGTTTTTAGGGTAAACAAAATTGTTGAAAAACCGGAGCCGGATGCGGCGCCGTCGGACTTGGCAACACACGGGACGTATTTGTTTACACCGGATATTTTTGAAATTTTGGAAAATGTAAAACCAGGCAAGGGTGGCGAAATATGGATCGCCGATGCAATTGACGCGCTTATTAAAAAACGCGATGTTTATACGGTTGAACTCAAAAACGCAAGATACTACGACTGTGGTAGTAAGTTGAGTTATTTGAAGGCCCTAGTAGACCACGGCTTAGAGCATGCAGATACAAAAGACGATTTTAGAAATTACCTCAAGGGTTTAGATTTGTAAGCTTCCGATTTCAAATTGTTGGCAGTTTAGATATAATCCGGTCAATGGCAAAGCATTTGGCTGTTTTTGACAGCGATTCTGCGAAATTAATTTTTACAGGTAAAAAAACCGTAGAAGGAAGGTTTTCGAAGATTAAGATTGCCCCGTTTCTTTCGGTTTCTTCGGGGGATGCGGTTTACGTTAAGGTTTCCGGAGAGGCAATTGTCGGCCAATTCATAGTTGATAGGGTTATTTATTTTGACCATCCGACGCCCGATGAGATAGTTGAGATCAAAAGAAAGTACGCAAAGCAGATGGCGATGAGGGAAGATTTTTGGCTTAGTCACGAAAAGATTTCCTATATTACCTTAATGTTTGTAAGATCCGTAAACAGGTTTTTAATAGCACCGGAAGTAGCAAAAAAAGATTTAAGAGGTTGGGTAGTACTGGAAGAAGTGATAAGTGAAAAGTGACCCTTCGATAAGCAAAGCTTTTCTTTGAATAAAACTCAGGGCAAGCAAGGGGCAGGTTATCTTTGGAATTTGATCCTCGGCTTGTCTACACCCAGACTAATTAACTTTTTAATGTTTTCCCTTTTGGCAACGATAATGATGTCGGCCTGGTTTAACATCAGGCGGGTGACAAAAGAAGGCACCGGTGGGTTTGAAAAGCTTTGGATCCAGATAAATTTTTTGCCGGAAAGCCTTGCTATGATTACTGCCGCCATTTGGCTGGCACTCGGCTTTTTCACCCAGACTGCTTCGAAGTGTTTTGACTTATTAAGTTTTTTGAGAATTTTCCTGAGGGGGGTACTTGCTCCAAGTGTGAGCGTGTTTTTTGGGTTTACAATGGAGTTTAGTAATTTTACATTGTTCACACAATCCTCGATTTGCATTTTATAGTTTGGAATTTAATATTTGCAAGAGGCAAAAAGGTGTTTGTTGACAACAGGCTTGGGCTTCGCTTAAAATTTAGGAAAGAAAGTAAGGTTTTACCGCGCACGTATCTTCTAAAAAATTAATGTTTTCCCGGAAATTATTGATGGAGCCCCGCACCTTTAATGCTTAATTATTATCAGAAATTTAATGTATGCAGTTTATATCATCCAAAATCAGCAGACGAAATCAATATATATCGGGTACACCAATAATCTAAAAAGGAGACTTTTTGAACACAATAACAACAAAAGTTTTTCAACGAAAAACAAAGGTAAATGGATATTAATTTACTGTGAAGTATATAAATCGCGAGAAGATGCGAAACAAAGAGAAGATAAGCTTAAATATTATGGCCGGGCACTCGGTCAGCTTAAAAGGAGAATATCAAAAAGTCTCCTTTAAAGCATTAAAGGTGCGGGGGAGGTGAGGAGTATATGGCAGCAAAATTATTTGTAGGGAATCTACCTTATTCCATCACTTCCGATTCGCTTAAAGCTGTTTTTGAAAAGGCAGGAAAAGTTGTAGACAGCAACATTGTTATGGACAAAATGACCGGAAGGTCCCGCGGTTTTGGTTTTGTGGAGATGAGCTCCGATGATGAAGCCAAAAAAGCAATTGCGGAACTTAATGGTACGGAAGTAGACGGTAGAAAGATTTTCGTTTCTGAAGCTAGGCCTCAAGCGCCGCGCGACAACTAAAGTTTTTACTAATCGTTAAACTGAAAATTGTTGAGGATAAGGTTAAAGATTTCCTTAAATTGTGTTGAGGTTGAAAAGTAGGGCGTTTCGGTAAAGTAGTTAATCTGGGAAAAGTCGATTGTGTAAAAAAGGTTGTTATGGTTTACAACCACGCCTTTTTCGTCTATGTTATTTTTAAAGTATAAAAACGTATTGGCGCCAACTTTTGTGCTGTTTTCAAGATCCTTCGTTTCAAATTTGCTGTAAACAGATACGGTGATATCGATTTTGTCCGAAATAAACCGTTCCCTGGAGAGTACGAGATTATTGTTTGTTTCGTAGTTATAAACTCCTTTTAAAATTTGCGGGTATTTTATAGTGTAATTGTACTTGTCGTTTGTGTGGGTTAGCCACGAACTGACGTCGTTTATTGAACTTGAGGTAGTTTCACCAGGGAGAAGGTATTTATTTGAAATTTGGGCGTTTATGGAAGGAATATATCCCGAAATGAGCCTAATTAACAGGATGCCACCCACAAGGATTGCGATTATGGCAAGAATGGGGATGGGGATGAAGAAACCTGACTTCAGCTTTAGCCTCATACATTAATGATGGCAGTTTTTTTGGGAAAAAACAACTCAATTGAGCTTTATCAACTTTCCCTCGGGATCGAGTTCAATAAAATGACCTGCCAGGCCATTTTTAAAGTCAGTACATTGGTTTTCGGGTTTTTCATCAATCGGCTGTCTTGGGTTATGAGCGATATCCAAAACCCAGTCGTCGGCAATTTTTCCAAGGCATGGCCCGTTTTGCATATCGAGCCCTTCGCGTTTTTTTTCAAGATAAAGGTTTAGGGCATTTTTCAGCACATCGTCAGGCGTTTTTGCGGTAGTTGGTATCGGGGTAGTTTTTGCCTGGTTTTGGGGAGCGTTGACTGTTGGTGCGACGGCTTTTTTGTGGCCGAAGGCAAGGTAGATGAGAACAAGAATAATAACAACCAGAATAATTGCCGCAATCGTTAAAATCTTTTTTGTCACCTTTGACATTTTACATCAGGGCGTCAGGTGATTTCTATGAATTTGGCGCTTTTGCCGAAAATTTCGGCCTTGCCATTTTTTATTGTTGCCAAATCTTCAATCCTAATACCGCCCCAGGTCATATAAAGGCCGGGCTCTACTGAGAAAACCATGCCGGGTTTTAGGATGTCCTTGCTTGTTTTGTAAAGCGAAGGTTTTTCGTGGACTTCAAGGCCTATTCCGTGGCCTAGGCTGTGGATAAATTTGTCCTCTAGGGCATTTTTCTTGAAAAGGTTAAACGATTCATTGTAAATGTCTTTGGCTTTTATGTTTGGTTTTATTTTGGCAATGGCTGTTTTTTGGGCGATTGCAACCAGCGAGTAAATATTTTTTTGCTCGTCATTTGCTTTGCCAACAAATACGGTTCTTGAAAAATCGGCACAATAATTTTTGTATTTTAAGCCGAAATCGAAAAGCAGGGCGTCGCCTTTTTTTATCTTGCGGCTCGCGGTTAGGTAATGGGGCAGGGCGGAATTTGGGCCGGAAGCGACAATCGGTTCAAAGGCCAGGGGTTCGCGGCTTTTCGTTTTGGCGATTTTTTCAAGATTATCCTTAATTTCCGCTTCCGTCTGGCCGATTTTAATGGTTTTTATGACTTCTTCAAAAACTTTTTGGGTCAGCGTTTGTGCTTTTGTGATATTTGCCAATTCCGCGGGAGTTTTTATTTCCCTAACCTCCTCTATGAGTTTTTTAGTGGGGACTAGTTTTTTGCCTTTTAAAATTTTGCGGTATTTTATGTATTCGGCGAGCTTGATGTCCCGTTCTTCAATGCCTACTTTTTTGAATGCGGAAAGAACATTTTTAATGGCATCTTGGACTTCTTTTCTTTCTGCCGTAATTTTAACTTGTAGGTCGGTTGAAGCCAGTTGTAATGCCTCGGCTTGATAAAGTTTGGCGGTTACCAAAGTTGACGGTTTCGATCTGCAAACAATTAATACTGCTTCTCGCTCGGTTGGGGAAAGACCTTTGAAACCGGTCAGGTAAAAGATGTTTGTGGAATTTGTGACTATTAATGCGTCCAGGCCTTTTTCTTTTATCAGGTCTTGGATACTTTTTAAGTGGTTTTCCATTTCGTAACTTGGCAATTTATGCCTGTTGAGGTAAACTTTATGTATGGCTCTTAAATCTCCGGATATGACCACACCCGATGTTTCTGATGTCGGTGATGTGGTCGCAAGCCCTGGGCGCAAAGTGACAATACCTAACCCAATTGTCGGAAGCGTAAAAGGCGCCGGTGCGGCGCTGAAGTATGGTGGAGGAGGACTTTCTAAGTTAATAAGGGCAGGTTGGAGAAATAAACGTGATCTTGGAATGATTGGGGCAACTGCGGCGATGACTGCAAGTGCGATGGCTCCGGAGAAAGCAGTAAGTGTCCCAAAAAATGTTATCGATGCGGGAACTTATACGGTTAACGACCCCAAGGGTGCAGCCGGTTCGGCAACAACGGCTACGGAGCAGGCATTGCTTGATGCTGCCGATGCAGCTATTGCTAAAGGCAGGCAGGGCATGGAGATTGTAGGGGAAAAATTTGATTTACCGGGAACAAATAATCACGCCTCGGAGCCAGCTCCTGTAAACCCAGAAAAAAAAAATTAGAATCGATAGAGCACCAGATTGATTACCTCTACCCTGGCACGACGGGGGAAGACCGCGACATGCTGTATAACGAAATTGAAGTGACGCGTGCTTATATGGAGGGCATTTTGACCCAGCAGTCGTACGACAATCTTCGTGACAACCTGCAAGTTTTAGATGATATCAACAAGGTTACAGGAATTTCCCAATCGGCAATGGCAGGCTTGGCTTGTGCCGAAAGCCGGGCCGGAGTTGACGGCGGGCTTGACCAATTATCTGTAAGTTTGGAGGAAGAAGTTGCGGCGGCAATTTTGGCAGGAAAACCATTAGGGCCTGTCCAGCTTTCGGGAGATTTTGCTAGAGAACAAGGCTTAAACGTAACAGGAAAAGCAGATGATGACCGTGCCAAGTGGAATAAAGCTTTACCTGCTGCTGCAAAGGTAATTGCCGAAACAGACGTTCACTTTTCGGGTGAAGGTAGCCATCAGGGACGGGGCCTTGCTTTTTGGTCTATTCATATGGGCCGCAAAGGAATTAAATATTTGATTGAAAGTTATTCTGCAAACCACGGTTTGGCATATACAAACCTTGAAGATTTTGTAAAGAAAGAAAAAATTACTCCTTTCAAAATTTTGGAAGTTAAAAATATCCGTGAGCGATTGGAAGAGCCGGGTTATGACAAGACACCGGTTTATGTACTGAGGATTGCGGCTTGTGCATCGATTATTGATGAATTGGAACCGGAATGGCGAAAACAGCTAAATAGCAAGATAGGAACGGTTGTGGATTCCCCGAAGGTTGTTAAATTTCCGCAAAAAGTAAGGGATAAGGCCGCATAGTCAAAAATTCCAAATTAGGATATTTTATTGTATTTTGTTTATAATATTGACGATATTTAGGGCCTTGATGTCAACGGTAGCATGGCGGTCTCCAAAACCGCTCGTAGGGGTTCGAATCCTCTAGGCCCTGCCAAAGAGTTCGTATATAGTGCAAACGCAGTGCACTATACTATGCGAAGCATATTTCCTTCCAGGTTAGGTTAGGTTTGGACCCCGGTTCGTAAATAGTGCAACTGAAAGGCACTATTCCGCACGAAGTGCAAATTCCTTCCAGGTCTGCAAAATAAATGGTTAACAATAAACTCCAGCTATCTTAGAGCGCTGAGGAATCGATGCAATAGTTGAGAAAAGTATTTTCGGCAGGTTGTGCCAGTGTGCACTTTGCACCAAGTTTGTCTCGTGTTTCCTGATCGTTTGTGTTGTCAAGCTGTGCCCAAATTACAAACGCGCTTCTGTCTGCCGTAACACGGTAACAATAAATAAAAGCTGAGCTTGAGCAGTCAGTGACACCCGGAGGTGGTGTTGGAGTGGGGGTTGGTGTCGGAGTTGGTGTTGGTGTTGGGGTTGGGGTTGGGAGTGCGCCGTCGTTCATGTCGGTGTTAATTTCTGTCTGGGTGCGCGCATAATTATATATCCTGACATCGTCAATTACACCGTCAAAACGTTCGCTTATGCCGTTCCTGTCTGCGGCGATGGTAACTTTTTCCGTGCCGTCATCAAATACTCTTGTTGTAGTGGTCGTGCCCACCGGGTTGCCATTAAGGTAAAGAGTGATAGTGGCTGTAGCACCGCTTGAGACAGTTACCGCGACATGTGACCATGACGGGCTAATAGGTACGGCGGCAGTTGATGTGAGAATTAAAGCGGTCCAGCTTTCGGCAAACTCAATATTGTTTGAGGGGTTTAGCCTCAGGTACCACTCACCGGTCCCATGGGAAATAATGGACCTGTATGTTCCTGAAGTATCGGGTTTAACCCAGGCCATAAGGGTAAAGTCGCGGTTAAGCGAAAGGGAGGCGGGGTCAAGGATATCAACGTAGGAGTTGGTGCCGTTGAAATCAAGGGCATTGCCGTATTTGCCTGCCACCCAAGCGGGGCTGTTTACGAGAGTTCCGGTGTTGCCGGAGCCACTAGAATCGGCGGCGGTTGTACCGGAGCCTTCGTTCAAATTCCAATATCCGACAAGGGATGTGGCGGGGGGGGTGTAATTGATGCTTAACTGAGGCGGGGTGGCCGATTCTGCGCTATATATAGAAAAGTTCTCCGATCCTGTTGGTACTGTGTTAGCAATGTCCCTATCGCTTACGAGCATCATGTAGGTTATCCCGCCGACACTTACGACAGAATTCGTCAGTGGCATTGTAAAGTTGGATCCGGCGGCAGGGAGGCTTGTTGTTGCATAACTGCCAACCTGAGTTGCGGTTGGCGGAGAACCTCCCCATTTGGTGCAGCTAAGAGCGTTATCCCAATTGTAATTTAAGACTAAAAGATTAAAATTTGCCGTCACCAGATTTTTGGCATATACTTTTTGTGTTAGAGTTACCGAACTTATCGTTGACCCTACGGGGATCGCAGATGTGTCAAATCCGATATAGCTTCTGTATTTATAGTAACCGCCACCGCCGAAATATTGGCCAGTTAAAAAATTGTCTGCTCCAACAAGAACTGGATCACAACCCCCGCCGGGGTCGGGTGGATAGTATCCACTAGCATAAAACCTAATGCTGGCGTCTGTTGTGTTGGCGTTAATATTGACTGTTGTGCCAGTCGGTGTATAAGTTACTTCCATCCAGGCTTGGGTTATTCGTGTGTGCGTACTGTAACTCTTTCGAATGGCAATTTGGGCCGCATCAACCGATGCTACTGTCCAGGCAGTACTACCGTTTGGGTTGATAGTCCAGTCTTTGCAGACATTGCTGTAGGAGCCAGTAATGGCAAAATCTCCATAGTATAGAACAGTTCCGGTGATAATCCCTGGAGCAGCTACTCTTGTGCCGCTGGAAGAGGTTGTCATTGCCCGGACACAAACTCTCACATTTGAAATGGTCGAACCCGCAGGGATACCTGTTGTATGTGTGTAGCCATCCCACTGGCCGTCTGTAGTCGATTCTATATAGCTTGTGTTTTCATCGGCTGGGTCTTCGTCCAGTTTATCCCAGTGTTCTCCGGTACCGGGAAATTGTGTTGTCCATGCTGTTGTGCATAGCACACCACCTACGCAAGTAACACCCGCCCTGTTGCCTAGTCCGTTTGGCCTTAAAATTGTTGTTGTTGCTGCTGCCACCTGGGGTTGGGCTTTGGTTTGCGGGGGCTTGGTAAAAAGCCCGGCGACTAAATGCCCTCCCTTTTGAATACCGTTTTTGGCGGCATCTGCCAGAAAGTACAAAATGCCCGCCTGTTTTGGGTCTTTCGGGGTCTTATTGATATAGTCCTCAAGGCCCGGGATCCAATCCCCGCCGGAATCGGAACTGTAAGCAGTATCGTTATAGGCGGCCGGGTCCGGCGGGTAAAAGCCATAGTCGTGGTAATAGGCAACCAGAGCTGTTTCGACTGCCTTTAGGTCTGCTTTTCTGCGGCTATCTAACCCCTTATCTTTGGATTTTGTGATAGAAAATGTGGTAATTCCGGCAAGAGAGCCGATTATGGCGATAACGACCATAACCTCGATTAAGGTAAAGCCGAAGCGCCTTTGGCGCTTGTTGGCAGTTAACGGTCCACGGCTCGTGGTTTTATCGTTTTTAAACCATCTCCGCAAACTGAGAACTGTGAACTGAGAACTATGAACCGGCTTGCCCACTAACTATAGATTAAGGTTTTTTCGGCTTTGAGGCAACTTGGAAGGTTAGCTGATCTTTACTTCTTTGTGTTCCTGCACTTTGCGGCACTTTTTGCAGAACTTTTTGAGGTTGATTTTTGTGTCCTGGCTTTTTCTTTTTAGGGCGATATTGTCCGGGTTTTTGCCGCTTGTGTAATTTTTGGATTTACACACAGTGCACTGCAGTTGGAATAATACACGTTTTGATTTTGCCATAGAGGTAAGTTTAGCGGACTTTACTTGTTTTTGGCAAGAGCCTAAGGAGAGTTATGGACTGCAGGCTTTGAATAACTGCCCGTTGCCGGTTTTACCTTCGAGGCATATTTTCTGGTTTAAATCAGAAAAAGGCTCGTTTGCCAGGAAGAACACTAACATGTCTTTATGATGATCTTTGCCGTTGCTCGTAAAAAGAGGAAATTTTACTGGAGCAATTCCTTCCGGCAGGAGCCTTATTGTTTCAAAGTCTATATTTTGGGTGTCGAAGTTTGCGTCGGAAAGGATAGTTATTGGCATAACACCGTTTCCCTGGTTTTGGTTTTGCGGTTTAACATCGAGTGCTACTTGTTGCAGAATTTGGAAGTCTGCGCCGGGGTCGGGCGAGTAATTTATTTCATAGAGATGCACGCCGTACGCGACAAAGGAATCACTGAATACACCGTTGTTGATGGTGATGGTTCTATTTTCATCCAGCACGGTGGCGGTGGCCGTTTGCGGGAAGCCGTACAAGGAGAACGTTGCTGTGGTTGGATTGTTGCTCATCA
>Ga0075643_153_pt1 | contig 10236 bp, 20 predicted proteins | sample RifGroA1_FD_68207 | JGI IMG/M metagenome (GOLD analysis project Ga0075643, IMG submission 68207) | Microgenomates (Gottesmanbacteria) bacterium GW2011_GWA1_43_11 | reverse complement strand
AAATACCAGATTATCCCGGATGAACTGGTTTTATCAAGCGGCATGGGTGCATTACTCTACCAGTTGACAATGTATGCCGGTAATTTGCCGCAGCTCGGGTATGTGTTACTTGCAGGGCTTGGAGCCTGCCTGTTCTTCTACGTCATCTATTTTGTGACCAAAGGCAAAGGGATCGGGTTTGGAGATGTGAAACTGGTATTTGTGCTTGGCTTATTTTTGGGAGTTACCGGTGTCGTCGTCGGGTTGTACGTCGCTTTCTTGACAGGTGCAGCCGTTTCCAGCATACTGGTTTTAACCCAAAGAAAGAGATGGAAGACTCGGATTGCCTTTGCCCCGTTTTTATTAGTTGGGGCGGTCACGAGTTTCTTTTTTGGACAACAACTGATTAATTGGTATGCTGCATTTTTCTCCTGATCATAACCGCGGATTTACCCTGATGGAAATTATTATTGTGATTGGAATCCTGGGTTTACTGCTGACTGTTGGATTGGCTTCGTATCAGGGATCACAGCGGGCAGCACGTGACTCACGGCGCAAAGTAGACCTGGAAATTATTGCCCAAGCTCTGGAAATTTATAAATCCGATAATGGTCGTTATCCCGGGGAAATAGGATGTGATTCAAGTCGGGGCAGTTGTGGTGGCTGTCCCTGTAGTGGAAGCACTTGGGCTGGTGCCATAACCACGGCGCTCGAACCAAATTACATCCGGGATTTACCAGTTGACCCAAGAAATAATTCTACTAATTACTACAGTTACGAACCAGTTTGTTCAGAAACCCAAACGGTATGTGGTACTTCCCGTGCCTGCTCAAGTAGTTGTTGTGCGTATGAATTACGTGTGACATTGGAAGCGGGCACTACCCAGACAGTTTGCAATCCTTAGTCAGTTTCAAAAATCAGATAACCACTGTGAAACGAAACACAAGAAATGCTCAAGGATTTACTCTTGTAGAGCTTATGGTAGTGATAGCTCTCATGGGGTTGTTATTTAATCTGGGCGTTGCCCGTTACATTGATTTTAACCGCCGGCAAAGTGTTGTCGCTCAAGGCCTTAAGCTCAAAAACAATTTGCGCAGTATTCAACAAAATGCGTTAAGTGGAGTCAAGCCTGCTACTGGTTGCACAGTACTTGAGGGTTATGTCATTCATTTTCACACAACCGATTTACGACAGTTTTTATTTTGCACCCCTCAACACACAATTCTTACCCTTAGTGACATCGCCTCCGAACCCGCATTAAAAATTTTTCCGCTGCCCTCAAATTTCAGATACGGAACTACGATAGGGGGAGCATTTCAAGATGCATCACATATAAAACATGTTTTATTTAAAGTTTTAGGTTCGGGTATTGCAATCTATGAGGGGTCCCCGAGCGGGAATTTTTTACCGGCAGTAACGTCACAGCTGATAACTATTCGAGCCTTTGCTAATCCCTACCGCTATTACAGTGTGTGTTTAGCTGGTGGGGGTGACATTAAGGACTGTGGGTACAGAACTGGCAGTCCGCCAGTATGCACATGTCCGTAAAAAAAGGGTTAAACTATGCAACAAATTAACCATACGCGTGGAGGCACCACCTTACTGGAGGTTATTTTTACTATTGCGGTGATTGGTATGGTTTTAGGCGCACTGATTACTGCAGTAAATTATGGCCTTAGTAACGCGCAGTATGCCCGTAACAAGGCCCTGGCTACCAAATATGGTCAGGAAGCGGTTGAATGGTTACGGGAACAACGGAATTTAAACTGGTATGAATTATACGATAATAAATCTTGCCCTAGTAGTGTGGGGTGCGTATCCTACTGTCTCCCTGATTTGTCTACGCTTGTTGATTTTTCCTACTGGCCAAGCCCGGTTGCGTGTAGCGCAGGCGCGGTAATTACCGATCAGTTTCTACTGTTTCACCGGGAAATGATTCTGGTTCGGGATGGGACGGATAAAATAACAGTGCAGGTACGTGTTTTTTGGCAGCAAGGAAATCGTGATTCGGAAATTAAATTAAACACATATTTAACCAGGTGGCAATGAAAATAAAGAAATCAGTAATCAGTAACCTGCCTGCCGGCAGACAGGGTCAGAAACCAGAAACTAAAAGTTCCGGTTTTACTTTGGTTGAGGTGTTGGTGACTTTTGCAATTGTCAGTATCGTCATGACTATTGGTAGCATATCTTTCTTTTCCCTGCTTCGCGGTGCAAACAAGACCGAAATTCTGAAAGAAGTAAAGCAAAATGGAGATTATGCCCTGTCAGTTATGGAAATACGACTCAGAAACGCCCGTGATATTACTTCAGGTTGTGACGGCACTATCACCAACTCAATTAGTATTGAAAATCCGGACGCCACTACTACCACTTTTTCGTGCATAAATACCGGAAGTGCGCAAGAAATCCGTGAACAAACAACAGGTGTCACCACTTATTTAACCGGTCCCCAAGTCACCATTGCCACAGATTGCGCAACTGCCGCAATAACGAGTCTCATGTTCTCCTGCAACCTATCAGCAGTTGATGGGGTGACTAAAAATGTCGGTCTGGGTTTTACGCTGAAGCAGGCAAATTCTGATTCACCCCTGACTGAACAAGCACAACAAACATTTTCTTCACAGGTAACCCTTCGGAATAACTAAAGCTGGTATTCCCTCAACTCATTACGGACAAATTTTAAAAATAAGACGAGGGCTTTACCCATCAAGTACAGATCATAAACTTGATTTTTTTTAAGCGCGTACTCCAGGTCACTTTTCATCCAGTCATCAAACTTTTGACTGTGATACCCATTCACAATCCAGGGGGAAATGATGCCGGGTTTAATTTTATGGCGTTCCTTTTGCCAAGGTAAGAGTTTCTTGACTTCCGCAACCGGTAGCGGTCGTGGTCCGACAATTGCCATGTGTCCGAGAAAAATATTAATTATTTGTGGCAGTTCGTCAAGGCCGGTGTGGCTTAAAAATCCGCCTATTGCTGTAAAGCGCGGATCATGGCGGATTTTAAATACCGGCCCCTTAGCTTCGTTTTGAGCTTTGAGCTTTACCTGTAATTTCTCTGCGCCTACATGCATGGTACGAAACTTGTAAAGCATAAACGGTATACCGTTCAGGCCAACTCGTTTCTGTGCATAAAATATAGGTAGACCACTCACGATAAAAATCAGGAGAGAAATAACTGTAATCACCGGCGTTACCAATAGCACTATTGACAACAGAAATAACGCATACAGGAAATTCAGGATATATGAAGTCATAATTAAAACCGTAAAAATTCAGACCTTTTACCCAACACAACACTACCTAAGAATTCTCTTAAGTATTGCAGGATAAAATTGTATCATATAGTATTACGGTTGTGGTTTGATAAAAACGGTACCTGTCATGCTGAACTCGTTTCAGCATCTAGATTCCCAAATCCCAAAGGGATCCGTTTGGGACGAGTTTAGAGTGACATTAAGGTTTAGTCGTTTTGTACTTAAAAAGTATGCACTCCGAAACACAATTGTTTATAGATTTACTTCTCGGCATGACCCAAAAAGAACTGCAAGCCCGGTATAAACGTACGGTCTTTGGGTTTTTATGGGTGGTCATTAATCCGGTTTTACAAATGGTAGTCATCGGATTTATCTTCCGTTTCTTTATCAAAGAACCAATTATTAATTATTATTTCTATTTACTGATTGGACTTTTAATGTGGAATTTTTTTACACTAAGTCTTACCAAAGCCACGCCTTCAATTGTGTTTGAACGCTCACTTATTAAAAAAGCCCGGTTTCCCCGGATGGTGATTCCCCTATCCATAGTACTATCCAATTTTGTCCATTTCGTCTTGAGTCTCATACTATTTATTCCTCTTACCATGTTTGTGGGAATTTTTTCATTTACCACGTTACCGGCGCTGCTGCTTGCGATTGCCTTACTCTTGTTATTTACCATAGGATTAAGTTTGCTGACCTCGGCTCTAAATGTCCGTTTCCGTGATGTGAACTTTTTTGTGCAGGCGCTTCTCATTATCTGGTTTTATGCAACCCCAATTGTCTACTCAATATCTGTGGTTCCACGTGATGTGATCTGGTTATGGCGTTTAAATCCTCTTACTGCGATAGTGCAGTTATTTCAAGGCACCAGGTCCTGGACCGGCGATGATTACGTTAAATACACTTGAAATTATGGTGATACTCGGGTTAGGTTGGTATACATTTCAAAAGTTAAGTAAAGAATTTGACGATTGGGTATGAAGAAAAAAAGCAAACAGAAATCAGTGAACGGCAAAAAATGAAAGTTGAAATTGACCAAAGTGGAAAACTTGAGCAATTAGACACCTTAACCGTAATTGGTTTTGCAAATGGAAAAACTGATGCGGTTGTGCTTTCTGTATCGACGAAAAGGTCACTAATTGCGCATTTGCGTAAAAGTTTAATACCACAAAAAGATATTCTTCCAGTGCTTTTCGGCGTGGTTATATTCATGCTGATTGAATCTCTAGCAAAGAATATTGTAGTTGTTATTGATGAAGAGTATACCGGAAAAGATCAGGTGGTTAGAGAAACATTAGAAAAACTATTACGTAATAAGTTTGGTACAAAATGGACAAGAAGCATTCGATTTCGGCGAATAGGTAAACCATCTCCTGCGCATAAGCTGGTTTGGAGATTGCATCGGCAAAAATATAAAAAAGGCCTTAGGAAGCTTCCTGCGAAGGAAATTTTAAAATATTTTTCCACTAAAAAAGCCGGGCCTTTGCCGTCCTCACCTTCCGCTTTGACGCAAGGGGTCCGGAGGAGCTCGACTTAAATATATGATAGCAAAAAACGGGAAAAAGTCAAGCAGGAATACTGTTGCAGTTCAATTAACCAACGTTTCAAAACGTTATACAATTCATCATGAGAAGCCGACCTTGGTTGAGCATTTAATAAATGGGAGAACTGAAAGTTTTTGGGCGCTGAAAAATATTAATTTGACAATCAAGAAGGGCGAAAAAGTCGGGATTATTGGCCCAAATGGCAGCGGCAAAACGACGCTTCTAAAAATTATTTCCGGCATCACCTTCCCTACTTCAGGCCGGGTTGAGACATTTGGGAAAACTATATCACTGATCGATTTGGAAGCAGGTTTTCATCCAGATCTGACCGGGTATCAAAATATATTTCTTAATGCGATGGTCCTTGGAATGAAGCGAAAAGAAATTGAAAGTAAAATTAAAGACATCATTTCTTTTGCCGATATCGGAAAATTTATCGACGTACCCTTATTCACCTATTCTGAAGGCATGAAACTGCGTCTGGGTTTTTCCATCGCAGTTCATGCGGAACCAGAAATTTTAATACTAGATGAAAACATGAGTGCAGGAGACGCTAACTTTCACCAAAAAGCACAAGCAAAAATTCAGGAGTTTTTTAAGTCGGGGAAAACGATTATTATCGTCAGTCACTGGTTAGACTATGTCAGAGAGAACTGTGAACGAGTTGTTTTACTGCGAAAAGGTATCGTTGAAAAACAAGGAAATGCCCAAGTAGTTAAGCAATATGGTCCGCTGTAGACTTGTATTACTCCAGATATTTTCTGGCGAGGCGCATGGATTCGGAGACAAAAAATTGTTTGACCTTACCCCAGGAAACTGGGGTAAGCATTTGGGGCATATCGGTTTTATCCGCCTCATCAAAATAAGTGAGTGCTTTTATGAGTGTAAATATTTTTGTTTGTAATTTTTTATATTTCTGATCATAGAGTGAGAACATGGTGTCAAAAGAAATATTTTGTCGCGTTATCTCAAAGAGATCAATGTAGTCCCGTTTCGTTCCACGATCGGTAATGGCGACCAGTTTCATAGCAGCTATATCGTGTGGATGAGCAATTGACACATTGGAAAATGTTGTGGTTGAAGCAACGAGCGGATAATTATATTCAAAATAACTGAATTTTACAGTATTAAAAGTTCCTAGGAGAGTAATTCCAATTGCTTTCTCTTCCACAAACTCACCTGCTTCTGACAATTTATTACTTAACATCGCAGGTTCAAATTCTTTGGAAGAGAAAAAATCAAAATCTTCAGAAATACGGTGCCCAAAATGGAGTGCAAACGCCGATTCTCCAGCGAGATATCCATCAGCTATTACTCCACTTTTTCCTAATACGGCCAGAGCTGTTTGCGCTGATTGAGATAAAACGTTTGCAAACACGCAACCTCCTTTTCAGAAAGCCCCAAATAATGAGTCCAGAAACGGCCATTCCATGGTGAAAAATCGCGCATTTTTCTGAAAGTTTCGGCAATAAGATCTTTAGGGTAATTTCCCAATACCCATTTTGCAGCTTCCAGATTCCCTTTATCCAGAAGGCGGTTGATCACATAGTACGGTTTTTCCGCCGGGTTAAGTTTGCGAGCGTCTATGTCCCAAAAAAACCGATACAACGACTCCGGTAGCCGTGTTGGCAACTGATTTTTACTCATGATAGTATTATAGCCCTTTAAGTTTAAGGGATCATCATGCTTAAACATTACTTAATTACAATACCGTATTTTTTGATTTCATGAGCCAGCGGGTCCCATTTGTCGGCAAAATCACGCGGATGGTACGGGTGAGGTTCTATGTCGATTGTTTTTTCGTCGGTCAGCTTCATCAAAGTCACTCTTTCTCTGTGGCGATCCTTCCCGAAGGTGTCGGATATTACACATATATCAATATCACTCCATGGTTTTGCATCTCCCTTCGCCTGCGAACCAAAAACTATTAGATGGTTGACAGGTATTTTGCTTAGTTGTAGTTGCTTGGCAAAACGAGAAACTTGTAACGCGATTTCCTTAGTCAACTTTTTTTGAGAAGCCATAGGTAGAATCCTCCACAAATTTTTATCCATCGAAGTGCAAACTCTTTTGTCGCCTTTTTATAAAATTTATGCTTATAATCGTCGTATCTAGCTTCGAGGTTAAATGACGAAATTTCTTTAAGCTGGTCTACTTGTTCCGAAGTTAGTTTTATTTCTGCAAGTAGCGCAAGTTTATCAAGTCTATGAACTGGTGGTGGAATTTTCTCATGCTTGGTAATTAATCCTTTAAGTATTTTTTCTAGAGCCAAATGCCAGAAAAAAAGTGACCAATCGTAATGCTTCAACTTTTGCAACAACGATATTTTGCTTTGCCGATTCAAACCAGTATGCAGTTGCTTCTCCATTTGTCATGGTATAGTGTATTATACCTATTTATTCTAGTGAAAAACAAGGTTAAATAAACCAGTTTCAGAGATTCAAATTTTAGATGAAAACATGAGCGAAGGAGATGCTAATTTTCATAAAAAAGCACAAGCAAAAATTCAGGAGTTTTTTAAATCTGGAAAAACGATTATTATCGTCAGCCACTGGCTGGAGTATATAAAACAAAATTGTGAGCGGGTGCTGGAGATGAGATTAGGGAAATTAAGTCCGTGAGAAACTATATAATCTCTAGATATTTTTGAATAGCATTGGCAAACAGTTTAATTTCTTTTATGTCTTGCGGTAAATCACGAAATAACATTGAATAATCAACTTTAGCATAGCCGTGAACTAATAAATTTCTCAGTTTTGGCGCTTTTTGAAATGACTTGGCAAGCTTCATTGGAATAATATTTTCCTGGCCAAGCAGCAGGATAACATCTACGGCGCTTTCGCGGCCAGGAAGTTCAAGCGCTGAAGCAATATGCATCGCGATATCAATGCTAATTTCGACAGCTGTATGCAGCCGGTGATTGATCAAATGTTGAATATCCCGATTTTGTTCAAGCTCAACAAGCGTGAAATTCATCGACTCAAGATCATACACATAGTTTTTTAATTGATCCAAAAGATCCTGTACAATTATTTTATTTAACGGCATAAATTCCTTCAGTAAAGGATTTATTAAGATAGTATGCTTTAATCCGCATAAGGTGGGTATAATCTTCATTTAATTTTCGTATCCGGGTTTCAAGCAGTATTCGCTCATCAGCACTCTTTTCATAGATAAGCTTGCCTTTGATGATTTCGGTAAGTAAGAGTGGCTTGTCAGTTAAATCGGCAATCACCACATCGACTTCTTTTTCCGGCAGTGCCCGAGAAACATTTGATGAAAATGCTACAATGGGAACGCTTTGCTTACTCAAACAGAGAAAACCGAGATCAATGTCGCTTGTATTGGTAGGTTTGCCATAGGCATATGAACCAAACAAATACGCAGCTACAATGTCAGTTTCCTTGCTTGAATGCGTTATGATAGTTCTTATGAAGTGAGGATTAAGTACTGTTTTCATTGTTATAAAGTATAACATATCTCGAGAAGACGAAAACATGAGTGCCGGAGATACTAATTTTCGCGAAAAATCTCTAAATAAAATGCAGGAATTCTTTCGCCAGGGAAAAACGATTATTATTGTCAGTCATTGGCTGGAGTACATAAAACAAATCTGTGAGCGAGTGATTCTGATGGAAAAAGGCAAAATTGGAAAAGTTGGAAAATCCCACTTAGCTAAATGATACGATCTGGTAAACAGGTAGGAATTTCTGATATACTAGGAGTATGACAGCTCAAGATGTGGTAGAGTTTTGGTTGGCTGGAGCCAATGACGCCCTTAAAACCGCTGAGGAGTTGATGATTGCCGAACGCTATCATCATGCCCTGTTTTTTTGTCATTTAGCGGTCGAGAAAATGCTTAAATCCGTATACGTAACTAAAATTGGTAATGTTCCCCCCCCACTCCATAATCTGCTGTTACTTACGGATAAGGCAAAAATTAAACTTCCGGAAGCAACGCTTGAACAACTACGAGAGATTAATACATTTAATGTTGAAGCGCGTTACGATGACTACAAACTTAAATTTTACAAAAAAGCCACGAAGGATTTTTCCGAAAAGTGGTTTAGCGTTACAAAAAAGTTGTTGCTATGGCTCAAAAGCATCTGAAACCTGTCATTCAAAATCTAATACTGCGTTACAAAGAAATACTTGAACGAGAATTTCCGATTACTCAGGTAATTGTTTTTGGTTCGCAGGCCAAAGGTACCGCGAGTCAATATAGTGATATTGATGTATGCGTGGTGTCCCCACATCTCGGACACGATCGACATGATGAACGTGTCATGCTCAGTCGGTTCACCGACGGCATAGATTGGAGAATCGAGCCTCACCCGTACCATCCGGATGACCTTACTGATCCGTGGGATCCACTCGCCAATGAAATCCGCAAACATGGAATATCAGTCTAAAGTTTCAACCCCGAATCTCGTCGCCGTCCACGAGACGAAAACATGAGTGCCGGAGATACTAATTTTCGCGAAAAATCTCTAAATAAAATGCAGGAATTCTTTCGCCAGGGAAAAACGATTATTATTGTCAGCCACTGGTTGGATTATATAAAACAAAACTGTGAGCGGGTAGTGTTATTGCGAAAAGGAAATATTCAAAAAGAGGGAAATGCAGGAGTGATTGATCGGCACTTTCACCCCTGAGTTTTTTTACTCTATCGTAAGACCAAATTTGTTTGGATTGGCAAGTAAAGATTTGATTGCTGCGAGGAAAACATCAAAATCTGACAAGTCATTTTGAATAATTTGATGGAGTTCTTCGGGTTTGATTTCCGCATAGAAATGCACCAGGCGATTTCGATATTTTGCCATTTCAACGAGTTTGGTTTGTGCAAATTCTTTCTCGACAATACCGTGTTCCCCCATTTTGAGGGCTATTTCTTTATACTGGGTAGCTTGACCTCCGGGAATCCGTGACAGGATATGGGTGCTAATATTAAATACTCCTTCTAATGCCCGGTGCAAATGAAACTGGGCTAGTTTCCAGCCCGTTCCACCAGTGAATTCATTTAAACTTTGCTCACCCAGTTATGTCAATTCGGCTATTTCAGCTTCAATTCCCTCAACCCGTTTGGCAATGATGTCTCTCTCGAGGTTCAATTGATTCATGGTGTAATCCGAGCCAGTGTCGCGTTTTGAAAAATTTGCCGCAGTGGCGCAAAATCAGCATAATTTCGCATGACTGATTCGCGAAACCGGGGAAAGACTTGTGCATTTTGCTCATAGAGTACTTTTCCGTATTTAGCCACATGATTTTGCAGCTCCATCGGCGCCTCAGGTAAAAATACAATGTCAATATCGACCAGGCGATTTATTTTTTTTGATACTAAGTCATAAACCTTATCGTAAATTTGTTTTCGTTGCTGTTTGGAAAGGTTAGACTTAACGAGGACGGCAATATCATAGTCACTCCATTCAGACGCTACATTTTGTGCAT
>Ga0075643_139_pt1 | contig 10470 bp, 8 predicted proteins | sample RifGroA1_FD_68207 | JGI IMG/M metagenome (GOLD analysis project Ga0075643, IMG submission 68207) | Microgenomates (Gottesmanbacteria) bacterium GW2011_GWA1_43_11 | reverse complement strand
TCCTTTTCCAAATGCCACATCTACTGGTAGCCCACTCCTGTCTGAAAATAGAGAAATCTTTGTTCCATATTTTCTGTGTTTCCCATCATATCCGCACAGGGAAGGAAGTGAATGTAACTAAATAAAGTAACTTAACAAGTAAATGTAAATTATCATTTATAAATAACATAATAGGTTATTTAATAACTTAAAGATGAGCAAAAATAAAACCATAAAAGTGAACGCAAGTATAGAAGACCGCATGAGGGTTTTTGCTAATGTAATGATTGACAAAATAATTGAGGATTACAGGAATGGGACGTTGAAGTTTGAGCCAAAAATAGATAAGCTAAGGATAAATCAAAATCTCACAAGCGTAATAGATTATCAATACGCATTAACATCATAAACATGAAGACAGAATACGGAATAAAGTTTACAAGAGTTTCCGCTGAAAAACTTGGCTTGAGTGGTGACTCATTAGATGACCAAGGAAGCCAAATCGATAGACGTGTAGAACAGATATCTAATCTCACAGGTAAAAAAATCATAATAAAAAAAGAGTTTGAATTGATTGAGTCTGCGAGTGGTGACTTTGACATGCAGCCAATCCTGAAAGCACTCGAATACTGTAAAATTCCTAGAAATCAGGTTAGATATGCTTTCGTTAAGAGCATTGATAGAAGTACAAGAGGAGGAGCAACAACTTATGGTCTTCTAAAAGCTCAATTTGCAAAATATGGAGTTCAGCTTATTGATGTTTATGGGGTTATAGGAACGCAAACAGTAAACACACTGGAACATTTAGGAATAAAGTATCCTTGGTCTGAGTTTAATCCTACTTGGATAACAGAATTACTGGAAGCTGAAAGAGGCAAGGGTGAAGTTAGAGATATTTTAACTCGTATGATTGGAGCTGAAATAAGGTATGTCCGTATGGGGTATAGAGTCAGACCAGCACCACCTGGCTATCAAAATACAAAAGTGGAAACAGATAGTGGTAAAAGAGTTATCTTAACCCCTCACCCAGAGGAAGCCCCTTGGTTTATCAATATGTATGAATTAAGAATTCAAGGGAATTTAACGGAAAAAGAAATTGTTTTGAAAATTAATAAGATGGGTTACAAGTCACGAATTCAAAAACTGCATGACCCCAGTGACAAGAGGAAAATAATTGGCAATAAAGGCGGTAAGCCACTAACAGTGAAACAATTTCAAGTGTATGTTCAAAAACCTATCTATGCTGGTATAAATACTGAAAAGTGGACAGAAGGAAGACCAATAAAAGAAAGGTTTGATGGTCTAGTGACAATTGAAATGTTCAATAAAGCTAATAGAGGTAAGGTAATTATTGTTCGAGATGGAGATTTAATCAAAATTTACAAAAATAAACCACCAGATTGGCAAGTTAAGAAAGACAAAGACAACCCACTTTATGCGTACAAGACAAAAGTATTATGCCCTAAATGTTTTAATCAACTTTATGGTAGTAGCTCAAGAGGTAGTAAGGGTACTCATTACCCTGCCTATCACCACGCTGCAACAATTAAAGGTAAGCATCACTACTTTCGAATTCCACTGGGTGATTTTAATAACACGATTGAGGAGTTTATAAGGAATGTCAAAGTAGAAGAAAAATTTATCAAGAAGTTTCAAGAAGTATATCTAGCTGAGTGGGATAAGCGTGAGAAACAAGCATCTGATACTACAGTCCTCTTTAACAAAAGACTTATTCAGATTGAGCAAGAGATACACCTTATCAAAGAAAAAATAAAGGTCGTTAGTTCTTCAAGCGTTATCAAAATGCTAGAAGATGATATTGAGAAACTTGAGCTTGAACGAGCAAGTTTAGTAATTGACAGGGATAAAGCAGAAGATGAACAGATTAGTATTTTAACTCTGATGAATTATGCAAAATACTTCTTGGAACACCTAGAAGTTTTGCTGTTAGATGGGGCTAATCCTATTAAAGACGCTACCCTTTTTGAATTACTTTTTGATGAGTTACCAACCTACAATGATTTACTTTTTCGAACTGTAAGATTAGCCCCTCTTTTCAAGCTAAATGAGGAGTACAAAACCTCAAAATCTGTGTCTGTGAGTCGCCAGGGATTCGAACCCTGAACCCACAGCTTAAAAGGCTGTTGCTCTACCGTTGAGCTAGCGACCCTCTATGTTAATTTTCAACCATTCTCTGCCTTTGCCTGATTTCAAAAATCTCTCTCGTAACAATGCTTCTTTTCTTGTATTATAATCTTCTCTATAAATAACCCTCCAATAGCCTCCAATTCGTTTTGTATAACTTGTGTTTTTACTCGTTAACTCACCGTTGTGTCTTAACAATCTTTTGTTAATGTCAACTGTATAACCGGTGTAACTTTTTCTTTGTTCATTTTGAATGATGTATACCGTAAACATTTAATGTACTCCTTAAAAGTCCGCCTCGGGCGGATCTACCGTTGAGCTAGCGACCCGAAAAGAATTTAGAGTCAAAAATCTACGGAATAATGTGTATTTTAACAGATTTGTGCGTGGAGATTCAATGAAATTCACGCTTCAGCAATGTTTCCCAAGTGTTCAAGGTGGGTAACCTGGTTTGCGGAATTGAGGCTGACAGTAACTAAATCCAGCCGTAATGCCTCGGGCAAATTAGGATGTTTGAGCTTAAAATATTGGCCGGCGCGCAGTAACGCTTTGATTTTCCAGGGTGTGACCGCTTCCTCAGCCGTACCAAAATCAGCTCCTGATCGGGTTTTCACTTCTACGAAAATAAGCGTGTTGTCGTGCACGGCTACGAGATCAAGTTCACCACCGCGGACAAAGAAGTTGCGGCTGATGATCCGGTAACCTTTCTTAGCGAGGAAAGTGGCAGCAGCGTTTTCGCCGAGTTTACCCTTGTGCTGGTTTTGACCGGATAACATAGATAACAGATTCCCGGAGTCTTATTTCATTACGTCAAGCTGAGTCGGATCAGATACATAAATGACCGGATCTCCCTGGTAGGGTACAATTTTGCCAGTCACTTTAACTGTCTTCCCTTCTGTAAACAGATTTTCTTTGTTTCTACCGAGCTGAGTTCCAAACGTACTCCCGAATTGTTCCCAAGAGTTTTTCGGAATCTGAATCTTAAAATACCCCTGGTGCGGGTCGGCAAATCCCAGTAAAACAGACTTGCCGTTATTAAATATATATGCAGTGGTGCCGGTGACGGTTTTCGTCTGTCCAATAAATTCTTGGGCCTCGGTATAGTCAATCACCGAGTTAGCATTAGTTTCGGTGACCGGTAAAGTAGTTTGCGAAAGTGCTGCCAAGGTTTCACCAATTTGGCCAAACAGCTGAAACACGGCTACTGGTAAACCAGGAGCAAAACCGGTCAGACTCCCTGATTCAAGCGCAACTACGCAACCGCTCGTTGAGACGATAATAATCATGCCATTACTGATAACAGTTCCGGCATAATTGGTCCAGTATGAGTCATACACGTTACCTAAATTACAATAGATATGAAACCCGCCCAGAGGGTTTGCATATCCCCGAGTATTTTGGAGTAAACCGGTGACAAAGTGAGTGGTGTTGTTACAGTTTCCGCCATCCTGCGACTCAATCAGCGTATACAGTGCTTGAGTTTGAATTTGATTGGTATACAGTCCGCGAGCTGCACTTCGATCGGTAATTCGTAAACTAAACATACTGGCTTCCCAGTGGTTAGCAAACAGATAATCTCCGGCAGCAGAAATGAATGGTTGTTCATCGGTCAAAAACGTATCCCCAGAAATAGGAGCGCTCGCAAAACTGATAAATCTAAAATATCCGGCCTGAAAACCGGGAATAGTAGTATCATCAAGCATTAATTCACCAAGATGTGAGTCCCAACGGGGATCGTATATAGTCCCACCTCGGGCAAGCACATAGGCCACTTCAGACCCGTCGCTGAATTTTTTGACTGCCGGCTGAAAACCCATCGGCATGTACCCGCCATCACCAAACCCGCCATGTCCGATATTGGCGATAAAGGGCTTTGAACCATCATCAAGGTCAATAACCTGTAACGCTTGATGTACCGGGTTGGCTGAAAGGAATTGACGAATAGCTGTGTTATCAGGTTGGTAGGTCTCCCATAAAGTTTGCCAGTTTAACCGCAATTTAATTAGTGCATATCCGTGTTCTTCCGCAATCACCGGCCAGCCATTACTGACTTCGGCGTTTGCGTTTGAACTGCCGGGATCACCACCGGAAAGTGTCGTGTGTTTCACTCTCCATACCTGTTGTCCATTTGCATTATTAATCGCGTGCACATACAAATCTTGCGTGGCGACGATGACACGATTGCGGGAGGGTGAATAGGCAGGCGGAGTGTGGACCGGAGAACCGGCGGCATACGTCCAGATCAGCTGCATCGTGGTTTTGTTCAGGGCATAGACACTGCTGCCCATGGAAAAAAAGACTTCATTCTGGTAAATACCGGGGGGCAACGGCAAGGGGCTGGTACCGTTGCCTGCAAATGAACTGCTCGTAGTACCGGTATTTGCATTTAATTTATAGAGTCGGCCGTTGGCTGAAACGGCGAAAACTGAGTTGGTGTCTGCATCATAGGCTACCGTAGAATTGAAAGCACCTCCAGGGCTGGCGGTCCATAAGACCGCACCATTGGTTTCGTTGAGCGCTACCACTCCTCCGGATCCTCGTGCTACATAGACCCGACCGCCGCCGGTGACCGGCTGCATGTTTCTGGGAAGAGAGGTTTTACCGCTGCTTATGCCTCCAGTCGCATTCGGCCCGTTCCACGACCATTTCCATTTCCATGGAGTCGCGACGACCTGGGTCGAGTAACTCGTATGTTGCGCATCATGCGCATGTTGTGACCATTCCTGGGCGATTTGTGGAGAAGACGAAGGAAGCAATGAAGGGGATGGTGAAACAAGTATTGTGCCAAAATCACGGAGTACATATGCAGCATCCTGGCTATTTACTTTGCCGTTTTCATCAATGTCAGCACTTTGACTTCCGGACATCAACCAGTTTGTAAGTATTGCTTTAATATCAAGTGCATCAATTCGTCCATCTCCAGTCACATCAATTGACTGCAGGGCGTAAGCACCACGCATTGAGAACAGTAATATTCCAGCAGCGACAATTAATATTGTAAATTTTTTCATGCCGGGTCGAGTCCGAAACTCATTCTCTAACTATACTCAACGTTACCAGTAAGTCAAGGTGGGTGAGTCCGGGAGAAGTTTTATCCTTGAGCGGGTTTGGACTCGGGAGTAGCTTTAGTTTCGATTTGTGCTGGCGTATCAACCAGAGTCCCGATCCGGGCGACTTCTTTTTTGGTTTTGGCACGCAAATAGTAGAGTTTGGCCCGGCGTACGTCTCCGCGTCTCGTTACCGTGACTTTTTTGATCCAGGGAGAAACCACTGGGAAAATCCGCTCAATACCGACGTTATCAATCCCCATCCGGCGGACGACAAAACTTTTACCGTCTCCTGCTCCCCGGATACCGATGACCATCCCCTCAAATACCTGGGTCCGTTCTTTCTGCTCCTCGTGCTTTTCTTTCTTGGTTTTGCCGGACACGATGTCTTTTTCAATGATCTTGTAGTGGACGCCGACGGTATCACCCACGTGGATTTTCTGGTTGTGAAGGGTGACTGCAATCGCCATAGTGTAGCTATTTTAGCAGACCGGGAAGGGAAAAACAATTGTGCCTGAGACTAGAGTTTCTTGAGCTGCCGGGCAAGTTTCAGGGCGCGCTTTGGCGCGTCTCCGATGTGGTGAGTAATGTCCAGTAGTGCCATAATTTCCCGAACTTGCAAATACGTGCGTACCTGGGTGTCGTTTTTAAGTAATTCTGGTAGCGGATTAACCTTTCCTTGCTGTACTGCATTCCAAGCTTGAAGTGATAAGTGTCGCAACTGTTCATGCAGGATTTGTCGATTACCGCCCTTTTTTACTGCCGCAATCAGGATTGACTCAGTCGCGCTAAACGGAGCAAATTGGGCGAGATTTAAGCTAATTCGTTCTTTGTAAACTACCAGTCCGGAGAGGATTTTGCCCGCAGTAATCAAAATTTCATCAACTGCCAGAAATGCCTGGGAAATAATCAGGCGCTTGTTGGCAGAATCATCGAGTGTCCGCTCCATGAACGAAAGTGTGGCATTTTCCAGCGCAACCGGAGGCAGCTGGTTTACAAATCTTGACAGTGAACAGATTTTTTCCGAGTTAATGGGGTTTTTCTTAAACGGCATGGCTGAGGAACCAACTTGAGTACTGCCAAACGGCTCAGACCATTCGCCATACAGGGGAGATTGCAATATACGCACATCAGATGCAAATTTGGCTATAGTTGAAGCGATACTATTAAGTGCAGCCAAAACCAGATAATCAAATTTTCGGGTATAGACCTGGTTGGCAATCAGCACTACTGATAATCCAAGTTTTTTCATAACTCGCTCGTCCAAACTTTCTGCAGTCATTTTCGTGCCTTGCAGCAGTACGCTAAAACTTGCCCGGGTGCCAACCGCGCCCTTCATACCTTTGGCAGCGATTGTTTTTGTGACAAATTGTAAAAATTCCCAGTCAATCAGCAAATCCTGCGCATAAAAACTCAGGCGGTAGCCAACGGTGGTTGGTTCAGCGGGCTGCAAATGCGTGTAGCCCATACAAACAAGCGCAGCATAGGCTTGTATTTGTTTGGCAAATGTGGCAAGCAGATTGCGGACTTGAGTAATAATTAATGCGAGCGCTTCCTGAATACAAAGCATTTCGGCATTATCAACAATATCCATGCTGGTTGCTCCGAGATGGATTTTTGCGCCGCCCACTTTTGCAATTTCGCTAAATTCCCGGATTGCGGCAACCACGTCATGCCGCGTAGTTTTCTCAAGCTCAAGAATCCGTTCAATATTTAGTTTGTCCTGATTTTTTTTAAGATCAGCAAGCTCTGACTTTGAAATAATCCCGGCCTGCTCTTCTACCTCAGCCAACGTCACCCAGATTTTACGCCACAGTTCGTGTTTATGCTTGATGCTGAAAATCCGGCGCATTTCTGGAGAACCGTAGCGCCAGCTCAGCGGCGACAGGTAGGTTTCAAAACCAAACGATTGCGGCATAGTTTAATGAGTGATGGTCTGGCTGCGTTCCGGGCCAACTGAAATCATTTTCACGGGTAAGCTGACGGTTTTTTCAATAAAAGCCACGTAATTTTGTGCAGCCGGTGGCAGTTTGTTCAATGAACGAATATCTGTAAGCGATGTTTGCCAACCAGGCAAGGTTTTGTATAGTGGTTTGACTTTTTGTAACCAGTGCGCATCTCCATTCCAGTAATGGACTGGTTTTCCGCGATAGGTGAAGCCCACGCAGATTTTAATTTCGGCAAATGTGTCAAGCACATCCAGTTTGGTGATAGCAATGTCTGTTGCTCCCGTGACCTGCGCCATAAAGCGAATCAGTTCCAGGTCAAGCCAGCCGCACCGGCGCGGTCTGCCGGTGGTGGTCCCGAATTCATGGCCGGCTTCACGCAGTTTATCGCCGGTTGTATTTATTAATTCCGTGGGAAACGGACCGCTGCCCACCCGGGTCGTGTAGGCTTTGACTATTGCGGTCACCCGTGAAATTTTTTGCGCCGGAATGCCGGCCCCGGCGGTCACTGTAGCCGGAACGCAAGCTGATGCGGTCACGAATGGATAGGTACCCCAATCAGTATCGAGAAAAAAGCCATGCGCGCCTTCGCATAAAATATAGTTACCCGAAGTCAACGCCTCAGAAATCACCGGATACGTTTCTTTTACAAACTTACGTACTTGTGCAAACTCCTGGAGTTTAGTTTTAAGAATTTCCGCGCGCTGCAATGGTTGTTCACCAAAGGCGCGCAGTATCGGGTTTTTTATTTTCAGCGCGATTTCAAGATTTTCATTTAAAATCTGCGGGTCAAAAAAATCAATCAGGCGTATCCCCTGGTACGAAACTTTATCCGCGTGCACCGGCCCAATTCCCCGGCCAGTAGTGCCGGTTTTGGCTTTACCTTTGGCTGCTTCGTACAAACTATCCAGAATTTTGTGATATGGCATGATGACATGGCAGCGTGGAGAAATGAGCAACCGCTTTGAAATATCAGGCACGGCTTTTTTCAGCATCGTAATCTCGGTGAGTAGCACTTCCAGGTCTAGAACGGTTCCATTGCCAATTACCACTGTTGCAGTCGGATTAAAAATTCCCGCCGGAACGAGGTGGAGGGGAAACTTACCGTAATCGTTAATTACCGTATGTCCGGCATTGTTGCCGCCATGGTAACGGACGATGACGTCAGCTTTTTGGGAAAAAATATCCACCAGCTTGCCCTTGCCTTCATCCCCCCACTGACCACCAATGACTACATGCACCATCGAAACCCCTTTCCAACAACTCCAATAATCTGCATATATTTAACGAATCGCTAATTCGCCTTCGGAAAAAATGATGCGTTTTGGTTTGATTTCAACCCGTTTCGGGATTCTTTTAACATAGCCACTATTCCAGGACTTAAACCCATGTTGTGTACAAATACTTTGCGCTTTTGCACATTCGGACTCAGGAATAAAAAACGCAAAGCCGGCACCCATATTGAATGTACCATACATTTCCGCTTCGGTGCTTTTTGAATGCTCTTGTATAAAAGTAAACACGGCTTGCGGCTCAGGAACTGTTTCAATCTGATAAACGAAATCCCGCGCTGCGCGCATCAACTTGCGCCAACCATGACCGGTTATGTTAACCATATAATGAATATCAATATCTGCGGCAAACAGGGCTGCCACCAATTTGACGTAAATGTGAGTAGGTTTTAACAGAACCTCACCGAATAAAGTACCGTCTGTTAGTTTGCTTTCATAACCCTGGGGCAAGGCATCGGCAACTGCGCGCGCCAAGGTAAGCCCGTTGGCATGAATTCCATTACTTTCAACCAACAGTATCCGGTCACCGGAAGTAATCTTATCCCCCAGAAGGAGACGGGTTTTAGGAGTGACAATTCCAACTGCCGCTCCAGCCAGATCAATTGCATCAGGCTCGATTACCTTCTTGAGTGTAGGCGTTTCCCCACCTCCCCAGACTACTCCGGCCAACTCGCAGGCTTCTGTCCAACCGGCGACTAAATCTTTTGCTCGTTTTTCATCGTTAAACCAATCAGAACTGCCCACGGCAAAATATGCATTAATGACCTGTGGTGCAGCCCCAACCGTGATGAGATCATTCACTATCATCGCTACCGCATCCTGTGCTATTGTGTCATAATAAGTTTTCCCGGTAATTTTACGCATCGCATCAGCTACCAGGTTTTTCGTCCCCAGCCCTTCAATCACCAGTGCGCGGAAGCTGTCAGTCTCTTCCCAAACATACGCCGACTCACCGCGACTGGCTGAGACCTCGCTCATGCCAAAAGCTTTCAAATGAAAACTGGTTCGCTTAGCAGTTTGCTGAGCTAAACGTTTTACCTGATCAAGAGCAGCGTAGTTGACTCCGGCTGACTCATACGTAATCCCATTCCCATTCTTATTTGACGGATTAAGTGCTCGACTGACCGCCTGTTGAATCTCGTTTTCAATCGGATAAGAGTACTCATAAAATTTTTGGCTGGTGATAGTTTCGTAGACATCAATGTATCTTTGCGCCAAATCAACCACCAGTTGTTCAGACATGGGTGGTGGTGGACCGTCGCCCTGATAGCCTTTTGCCACATACCAGAGGCGCAAAAATTCTTTATCAAAATTTTCCGGTTCCAGACCTTTTTTAAACCGCGCTTCATAGGTTGCGGCTTTCCAGAAGCGCGACGAGTCAGGGGTATGGATTTCATCCATAAGCATGAATGTTCCGTCATACAATCCAAATTCATACTTTGTATCAACCAAAATCAATCCTTGTTTTTTGCAAACGTTACTTCCGAATTTAAACAGTTCCAGACAAGTCCGTTCCATTTCGGCATACATTTTCGGGGAAACCAGTTTCCGTTTGATTATTTCTTCCTTGGTCAGTCGTTCGTCATGACCACCTTTCCCGCCGCCATGCGTGGTGGGTGTGATGACCGGAGTAGGTAATTTCTGATTTTTTTTGAGTCCATCGGGAAATTTAATTCCATAAATCACTCGTTCACCTTGGTTGTATGAATACCAGATTGAGGTTTTGGTAACTCCGGAAATATACCCGCGCACCACCATTTCAACGGGAATCGAGGTGCAGTTTTTGGCAATTGTTACATTGGGATGCGGAACTGAAATCAAATGGTTGGGTACTAGATGTTTCGTTTTTTCAAACCACCAGGCAGCGAGCAGATTTAAAACTGCGCCCTTAAAGGGAATATGTCCCAGCATGACATCAAAGGCAGATTGCCGGTCAGTGGTAACAATAACTCGCTGGTCAGGTAAGAGCCTGTTTGAAAACTCTCGCACATTGATTTAGCATGGAATGATATGTCCAAATCCTACCCATCGGACTTGACTGATCTGGAGTGGCAGATCCTC
>Ga0075643_144_pt1 | contig 12732 bp, 17 predicted proteins | sample RifGroA1_FD_68207 | JGI IMG/M metagenome (GOLD analysis project Ga0075643, IMG submission 68207) | Microgenomates (Gottesmanbacteria) bacterium GW2011_GWA1_43_11 | reverse complement strand
TAAGAAGAGATTACAAACCTGCGATATACAAAGCTTTTGTATATTTAGCACTTATTATTGTCCTATTAAGACAAAATTAGTTTTGAAATGAGTTCTATGAATTAAGCGTACGTAAATGCAGCGCTCCGGGTGAAGTACTCATCATGGTAGCAGCCTGAGCCAGATTTTTGGCAGCTACGACTTCGGCTTCGGAATTGATGATGGTTGCCTGCCGTTCCCGTTCAGCCTCAGCGCGTTTGGCCATGGTGCGGATCATCGATTCAGGTAATATAATGTCCTTCAGTTCTACGGCGAGTACTTCCAATCCCCAGGAAGTGGCTGTCTGTTCCATAATGTCACGAATCCGTTGGGCGATTTTATCCCGATTCAGCAGTAATTCATTTAATTCGACCTCGCCAACAATATTACGCATCGTGGTTTGCGCCAGTTGGTCAATTGCAAAATAGAAATTTTCTACTTCTAAAATGGCTTTGGCTGCGTCCTGAACTTTGTAATAGATAACGGCTGAGATTTTGGTTGAAACGTTATCTTTGGTGATTGCTTCCTGCTGCGGGACGTCAACTGCTTTGGTGCGGATATCGACCTTCTGATATGATTCAATAACCGGAAACACCAGATTCCATCCCGGCTGCATGATTCCGGAGTATTTGCCCAGGAAAAATTTAATGCCCCGTTCGTACTGGTTGATTTGTTTGATTGAAGCAACTACGAGTCCTACGATTGCAAATAGTAGAAACAGTAATGCGCTTTCCATATCCTGATAAATTGTACTGCAACTGACTCAATTGTCAAATTAAGTGGGTTATTTATAATTATTTGATCTTGTGCATGGTACAATACCGGTAACGCACATATGATTTCTGCAGTCATTTTTGATCTTGATGGGTTACTGGTTGACTCGACGCCGTTACAGCTTAAGGCGTCGCATAAGTTTCTGGAAAATTACGGCAAGTTGCATTTCACGTCTCATGCCGGACGCGAGGGCATGCGGATGATTGACATTATTGAGGAGTACAAAGATATCTATGATTTACCGGGTAGCGTTGAGGATTTATACCATCAGCGGCAGCAGATTTTTTTTGAAATGGCGCATAATGAGTTACAATTGTTTCCAGGTGCATTGCCATTACTTGCAGAACTTAACTTACGTGGGTTGAAGCTCGCACTCGCAACCAGTGGCGACCGCGATTATTTGCAATTGATTTTTGCCAAGTTTCCCGAACTCAAAAATTACTTTATAGTAGTTATTTCCAGTGAAGATGTGCTGCAGGGTAAGCCCAGTCCGGAAGTGTTTACGAAAACTGCGCAAAAGCTGGGCCTACCTGCAAATGAATGCGTCGTCCTTGAAGATTCAGCCAACGGGATTCTCGCGGCCAAAGCCGCCGGCATGCAGGTGATTTGCGTGCCAAATCAGAATTATCCGGATGCAGACTATTCAGGGGCAGATAAAATTTTCTCGACTTTGAAAGAGGTTGCCAGTATATTACAATAATTTCATGAAACCCTTAATCGACATCTTCAACCGTATCTCGACGTTTGTGGGTAATGCCATGCCGGTTGACCGGAGGGTGCGCTATAGCATAAAAAAATATCAGGAGACGTATCGGCTCCTGGAAAAATTTGATGAAAAACATTTACGCGACCCCAAAAAACTGGCTGACCCTGGCCGATTGCGGCCGTACATTCAAAAACTTCAAAAAGGCGCTCGAAAACCTGGGTGAGCCGATTCCGGATTTTGAAACCCGGTTTTTAGGCAAACTCGAGAGTATTCTGGAAAGCGTTCGGCAGACATTTGGCGGCGAATATTTAAATGCGACAGTACTTGATGCCGCAGCTGCGTACTTTAACCAGGTGATTCGCGGCCACCCGTTCAGAAACGGCAATAAGCGGATGGCAGTTCTGTTTACCCATTATTTTCTACTCACTCACAACGTGGACTATACGCTGTCGTATAACGAACTGTTTTACTTTGCAATTACCGTAGCCAAAGCCGGGGAGCATAATATTTCCGGCGAGCAGACCCGCATGTGGTGTCGTGAAATTCTGGAGCGCTTTACCCAGGATGCGAAGTAGGGCTGGTCCGTGCTATAATTTATTCGTATGAAACGTCTGGTGCGCCCAAAACAGGGACGGAAAATTGCCGGAGTCTGCGCAGCCTTTGCCAATTATTTAAAAATTGACGTGACAGTCGTGCGCCTGGTTTGGATACTATTACTGTTACCCGGAGGCGTACCCGGACTCCTGCCGTATATCATCTCCTGGGTTATGATTCCTTCGGAAAAGTAAAGCAAGCTGAATGGTATACTTCATGGGATTGCCTCTCCGCCTAAGGCGGATCGCAATGACAACTCAAACATGAAATCATTCTGGCAGGATTTACCCAAACCATTTTTTGCACTTGCCCCGATGGAAGATGTCACCGATAGTGTGTTTCGGCAAATGGTAGCCAGTTGTGCAAAGCCTTACGTGTTTTTTACTGAGTTTACGTCGGTTGAAGGCTTGTGTTCGCGGGGCAAAGATAAAATTATTCACCAGTTTCAATTTACCGAAACTGAGCGGCCAATTATTGCCCAGATCTGGGGCATGCAGCCGGAAAATTATTATCAGGTAGCAAAGCTTATTACCCGGCTCGGATTTGCCGGAATTGATATTAATATGGGTTGTCCGGAACGGGTAGTGCTAAAACATGGTGCCTGCGCGGGACTTATCAATAACCGACCATTTGCAAGTGAAATTATTAAAGCCACGCAAGCTGGAGCAGACCAGCTTCCGGTGAGTGTCAAAACCCGAATTGGTCTTAACACAATTATAACTGACGATTGGATTCCGTTTTTACTCTCACATAATTTAGACGCGCTGACAATTCATGGCCGGACAGCCAGAGAACTTTCAGACGTGCCCTGTCACTGGGAAGAAATAAAAAAAGCAGTTGAGTTGCGCAATAAATTAAATCCGAACACTGTAATTATCGGTAATGGCGATGTGGAAGATTATGCAGATGGAATTAAGAAAGTAAATGAATATAAAGTTGATGGGGTGATGATCGGCCGCGGCATTTTTAAAAATTTGTGGGCGTTTTCGCAAAAATCTCAGGAACCTAAGACATTAGAAGAAATGTTGCAACTATTGTTGCGACACGCGCAACTGTTTACTAAAACCTGGGGAGAAAAGAAAAACTTCCTCGTTTTGCGCCGGTTTTTCAAAATATATGCTTCCGGATTTCCTAGGGCGAGTGTGTTGCGTGAACAACTGATAACTACTCATTCATTGGACGAAGTTGAAAAAATTGTTGCAGAGTTTACAACTGGCAGATTATAATCATAAGGATGATGTCTTTTTTCTTTGATCAACTGTTTACCGTAGCCGTCAAGAAGCGGCAGCAGATCATTGTTATTTTTCAGCTGTTGTATATTTTCCTCCTTACACTCACCTTGCTTGCCGGGTACGCCATTTACTTTAAGAAGCCAGCGGCAACCGCGTTTTTACTATCCGCAACCACGTTTGGTCGACTTGGGCTGATTACCTACATCATAACTACCATTCCCGGGATTAGCCGCCGATTTGGAGTTCAGCATCGTCTGATTCAAATCTTGATGATATTTCGCCGTTATTTTGGAATTCTGATGTATGTATTCGTTACTATTCATTATTTGCTTGTGCGTGGTTTTCAGTCGATTTTTGCAGCGTTACCGCTCGTACCTGAACAATTATTTACCCTGATGGGGTTTATCTCATTTACATTCTTAACGTGCATGGTAGTTACCTCAAATGACTGGGCAGTGGCATATTTCGGTAAATGGTGGCAGCGGATTCATAATTTGACGTATATTATTGTCTGGCTGATTTTCCTCCACGTGGCATTGCAAAGAATCAGTATCTGGAGTGTTTTGATCGTCATAAATGCATTCGCACAAGCACTTTCGCACGTGGTGTACTTCATGAAAAAAAGAAACGAAATTCCGCCGGCCGTTTCTTAAAACAATATATTTACAAACTATCAATGCATATGGTATTCTCACTTTTATTATGAATAAACAAATTCTTATCGCAGGAGTAATAATTCTGGTGATTGTCGGTGGTGGCGGCTTGTTTCTGATGTCACAAAGCAGCGCCCAACCGGCTCCCAAAGTCACCACTAATGAGGCGGTTGAAGGAAATGCTGAAAGCACTGGAATAAAAGTTCCAGAAGATGTACTGGTGGAAAGTTCCGGGGCAGCAGGGGCAAATGATGAGACAGTTGTAAATCAAGGCGCGACTAAAGAATTTGCAGTTAACGGAGCTAATTATTCATTTTCAGTTAAAGAAATGAAAGTAAAAAAAGGCGATACGGTGAAAGTCACTTTCACCAACAACGAAAGCATGCATGATTGGGTAATTGATGAATTTAGCGCGCGCACCAAAGTATTGCCGGCAGGTCAAAGTGAAACCATAGAATTTGTCGCAGACCGGGTAGGTACGTTTGAATATTACTGTAACATTGGGCAGCACCGGCAAAATGGCATGGTGGGGAAGCTGATTGTAGAATAAAACTGTGAAGCGGCCGGAATATTGTGAAATTGCTCAATGCCCGTTGTATACGAGTTATTGCAGGTTTGATGAACAATTTGTTCGTATGGGTTGGCTTTCAAAAACGGGGAGAGAAAGGCAACGCGCCCGTTTACGTACATTAGCAACTCAGGACGCTGCGGAACTTATTCGTGATTGCGAAGAGAATTATTCTCGCTACCCAATTTAATTTATTTTTTTAACCATGCTTTTGCTTTGGAGCGCTCTTATATTTTATTGAAAATTATGGTAATAACACTTTTATTACTGCAGCGGCATCAAGCGTATTTATCTTCCCATCACTTTGAATGTCACCCTGACCGTTCAATAACCAGCGCGAAATCACCAGTTGCAAGTCCGAAATGGTGACAGTCCCGTCGTTATTCACATCTGCCGGATCTGGCGTCGGACTTGGCTGCAGTGTTGGTGAGGGTTGGGGAGAAGACAAAGGCGTACCGCTATGTTGAAACACAAGTAGATCTCCGCCATTACCTTGGACAACCAGCAGGCCATTGGAAACATAGGTGTATCGGGCCTGGAATCCCGCGCTGTACGAAGTACTGGCAGTATTGCCGCTGCCTACCCGCCAGCCGGGCGGGTCAGGAACACCCCAATAACTCCAGTATCCCGGTCCTAAATAATAACGCCCGCCGTCGGTAACGTAACTTAAATTACAGGTAGTATAGTGTGTAGCGGTGTTTTTATTGCTGCAGTTCATTAATGCCCGCATTACCGGAGGATAGGTAGATGTGGTGATCGGGTTGGCAAAGGTAATGCCTCTTGTATTTGACCGGTCAATAATTTTGACGCCTTCACTGGCTGCCCAATGTGCATGAAATAGAGAGTTGCCAGCCAGAGTAATCGGGTTTTGTTCGTCGATAATTTCTGCGTAACTGTTTCCCATGGCGACAAAACGCAAATCTCCTGACACCAGATCCGGAACCGTTGCATTGTCTAAAACCATCTCTCCCATGTGTCCGGACCAGCGAAAATCACTCGGAGGATTGGTCTGTCCATTTCTAAAATGAATATAAGCCACCTCTTTTCCATCTGGCAGTAGCTTCACGGCAGGTTGCGACCCCATGACACCAATTGCACGAATTTTTCGGTTCCGTCATCGAGATTGAGCGCGAACAAATTTTTCCACTGCGGATTTTGCTGCAGCCAGCTTCTGTTTTCGGCATTGGTACTCGCAAATCTCCCGCCGTTTGGTCCTTCAAAGTGCGCCTGATGGGTGAGTTGCATCCGGACGAAAACTATTCCATGCTGTTCGGCAATCACCGGCCACCCTAAATCAAACTGATTACCGGTATATGTCCCGGCTGCGGTAACTTGGCTCGTTCCACCTGGAGTATTTGGAGAAGGTTTGACGCGCCATTTGCGCGTGCCGTCAGCACCGTTCACCGCATGAACAAATAAATCGTCGGCAGCAAACACTATAACGTTTTTTGATTGCGAGTATGCGGGCGGAGTGGCAACCGTAGAATTACTTACGTAAGGGGCAGCCCAGGCAGGTGTCAGATTTGCCGTAGATAATTTGTAGAGTTGGCCGTTATCCGTGACTGCAAATACGTACGATCCACTGAGGAGCACGGCTTTATTTACCGGGCTTCCAACAGTGATGGACTGGATGACCGCACCAGTATTCGCATTAATTTTATATACTTTGCCATCCGCGCCTCCGGCAAAAACAGCCTGAGTTGAAGCATCATATGCAGGTGCTGCATTGAATGAGGTGACAGTCACGTTCCAGACTTGAGCTCCGGACTGGGAATTAAGTCCATACAAACCATGAGCACCTGCGGGCACATATATTTTTCCGCTGCCCATTACAGTTCTGGCTTCTTTGGGTGCGTCATAGAGATGATTTCCCGTGCCACCGTTTGCATCCGGTCCGTTCCATGACCAGCGGAACGTCCAAGGTGGCACTGGTTCTTCAGCCGTATATCCAGTGTGCTGCGCATTTCCAGCGTCTTGAGACCAGTCGGCAGAAACCGGAGCGACCGGCAAAATGCAAAATAATATGCTGAAAAATAAAACTTTTTTGCCCACCGGCATAAAATTATATTCCGCAGTTTTATTCATCTGGTTCAAAGTTTAAGGCGCACGAATTGATGCAATAGCGTTCTCCAGTGGGAGTTTGCGGCGCATCGTTAAATACATGCCCCAAGTGACTGCCACAGTTAGCGCAAATGACCTCGGTTCTTTGTGCACCATGACTGTGGTCTTCGTGCAGTTCGATATTACCCTCATCAACTGCCTGAAAAAAGCTCGGCCAGCCGCTGCCTGACTCAAATTTGGTTTTTGAAGAAAAAAGAGCTGCACCGCAGGCGGCGCAGTGATACTTGCCGTCTTCGTGGGTATCCACGTACTTACCGGTAAACGGCGGCTCGGTACCGGCTTTGCGCATCACTTCATATTGTTCCGGACTCAATTTTTTTTGCCAATACTCATCCGGCATGGTTTTCAGGTCATCGGTATTGTCCATAGGTTTACTGTAACAAAAAAATCAATTTTCGGCAATTGAGTCTTATTTTATAATATTATAGGACTTTATTGCCGTCAAAATCACTTATGCCAATCTTTGAGTTCGAACCACGCAATCCAACTTACTTGACAGATTTGCCGGAGCGGTTTAACACCAAAACGGGTTTAGAAAAATGGTTAATAGATTGGATTGACAACCATCCTGGTCAAGATGTGGGGATTTTTGCTGACCATCTGTTTGGTAGTGAGAATTCATGGGATCGGATTCAGATGTTTGTATCAAATTTACCACAAGGTGAAGTTGAGGGGTTATTTACAGTGGAGTGGGATGCTGCGGGTAAAGTTAAACTTAATGTGGAAGATACGACCAAGGTACGAGCCGAAATACTGCTGGTGATTAATGCAGGTGATGAAACCTATCTAACGCCAGTTCATAAGTTGATTTGCGATCAAAATTTACAAGTTTATTTATATGTTGACAAGAATCAGGAGGGACGCGTAATCACAGTTCCGAGAAAGAATACATTTTTGCTTAAGCAATCTACAGTGTTAGGTGGGACAGCCGCTATAACGGGAATCAAAATAACATCCCAGGAGAGTTTAATGATAAATCGGTTGAGGGAACCAGGCGATGCGTATGTGTATTTTCAGGCTGTAAATAACGGCGGTATAATAGAGAACAAACTTAAATTCGTGGTTTTGTGGCTTCCGGTAGAGTACCCGTGGATGGATCATCTTGGGCTCTTTGTCGGTCCGGAAGAGGGCTGATAAAAATTTCCGTACCATTATGAACCTTGATTCCAGGAATCCTATCAAGTTCTGCACCAGATCTTACATTTGTTGCTTTTTTCGCAGTAGATTTCGTAACCTTTTCTGGTGAACCTGCCATAATTATACCTCACCACGAGTATACCACACTACTGCTCGCGTTCAAGGTCGAGGAAGGTGTAGGTATAGTTACCTGAGCGTTTTTCTTCCCGTGAAATAACTTTGGTAAACTCGGAATAATCAGGAAAATAGGTATCAGCGGTATAACTGCCCTTGACTACGGTTAAGTATAATTTATCCGCGTATTTAATTGCTTTCTTATAAATCTGGCCGCCGCCGATGACGAAGGTTTCCGTCGCCTCGCCGGAGCCTTGGCGGAGGCGGGATTTGGCGATAGTTAACGCCTCTTCAATAGAATGAGTGACAGTACAGCCTGCAGCGTGGTAATTTTGATTCCGGGTTACAATTATATTTGTTCGGTGGGGAAGTGGATGGCCAATCGACTCAAAGGTTTTGCGACCCATGATGACCGGATGACCGGTAGTTACCTTCCGAAACCGCTTGAGGTCTTTCGGTATCTGCCACAACAGTTTGTTTTCATTGCCAATTGCCCGGTTTTCTGAAATGGCAGCGATGAGAGAAATGATTGGCTTATTCATACTAGTCATCCCGAGCGTAGTCGAGGGATCTAACTTACACAACTTGATCTAGGGTAATTTCCTCAAACTTAGGATTTTCCTTTGTAATCAACAGAATTTTCTTTTTTCTGTTCCAGTTTTTTAATTGTTTTTCTCTCGCAATTGCTGCTAAAGGTTCTTGATATACTTCGTAATAAATGAGCTGATCAATATTATATTTTTCTGTATAACTTTTTACTAGCTTATTTTTGTGCTCCCAAACTCTTTTAGTTAAATTACTTGTTATGCCAATATAAAAATTACCCGAATGATTTCGTAAAATATACACAAAGTATCTTTTCCCCATACTTTGAATGTACTAGATTCCTCCACGCGCTTCGCTTGGTCGGGATGACAAACTCAAAACCCACCCACCACGGTAATGTCGCCTTTAATTGGTGGATGCGGATTGTAGTCAACCACTTCAAAGTCGCTAAACACGAAGTCATCGATTTTTTTCTTTGCTGGGTTGAGTTTCATCCGTGGAAACGGACGCGGAGTTCGCTGCAGTTGTTCCTTCACTTGGTCAAAATGGTTTTCATAAATATGGACATCGCCAAACACGTGCACAAATTCGCCGGGTTTATAGCCGGTGACCTGCGCCAGTATTAACGTCAACAGCGCATACGAGGCGATATTAAACGGCACGCCTAAAAATAAATCAGCGCTCCTTTGATAGAGGAGAAGCGACAGTTTATCATCCGTAATGTTGATGTGAAACATCGTGTGGCACGGCGCAATCACCATGGAAGCAGCGTGACTGCCGGACATTTCGTAAATGCAACCCGCATTCCAGGCAGAGATGATATAGTGTTTTTTCAGCGGGTATTTTTTAATTTTCTCTACTGCCCAGCCGAGCTGGTCAACAGTGCGGCTGCGATTGACTGGCCACCGGCGCCACTGGACGCCGTACACTGGCCCAAGGTCGCCATATTTATTGAGAAACCTGGAATCAGTTTTAATTCGCTCCAAATACTGCTCATACGAAAGTTTTTTACCCTTTTTGCCTTTAAGTGCCCATTCGTATTTCCGGTACGCCCATTCGTCCCAGATATGGACATTGTTTTCCACTAAGTATTTGATATTACTTTCGCCTGAGAGAAACCAGATCAGTTCATGAATAATGCCGCGGGTAAAGACTTTTTTGGTAGTTATAACAGGAAAACCTTGTGAGAGGTCATACCGGCAGATCCGGCCAAACACGCTTTTGAGTTTTACTCCGGTTGAATGGCTGACTTTCCAGCGGCCGTTATCCAAAATATCCTGCAGCAAGTTGAGATATTGGTATTCGGGATGTGGTTGATTTGACATGCGTCCTCCTTTAGCAAAAACAAACTGGCATTGGTCTGTTATACTATGTAAGTGGATTGACCTGCAAGAGGGACTCGAGGTAATCCACTATGGTCACACCGGATAAGGAAAATAAGATAATTTCGTTTCCACAGTTCCACAACACGCCGGACACACGAGGTCGGAAGGGTAGAAGTTTAACTACCACCACAACTATTGAGTTTCCGGAAAGAGCCGCACGTTTATATCAGCATCTGCGCAATCCTCGTGAGCCCCAAAATTATTCGTTCCCAATCGAATATTTTACGCATTCGGATGCTACACAATTTGGTTTTATTACGCTTGATCAAAATCAAACTGAACTGGATAATCAAAAAGTAAGATTATTTATTGAATGGCCGGCTGACGGGGTAATTATTGATCTAGGGTACGAGACTAAACCCGAAATTTCTCACCTGCAGTCGTTTGCATATATTCTGGTACCTCATGACAACCACATTATAGCCGAGTTAGCTGGTGTTGGTTTACCTGAAGCGTTGGAAGCGGTGGTAGCACTGAACTGGCCAAATGGCGCTTGGGAAAGGCAAAGATTGAAAATCAGCCTCATAAAATTATTTGAGGTTAATCCAGAAGCCGTTCGTGCTACGTTTGCAACAGTTCGAAGATATATAGAAAGTGATCTTAAACAATTTGTTTTTGATTGTTCCGCGACACTTGCCAGTATGGATGAGACAGCGGACAGTTTGAGTTGGAAATTACTACAAAAACACAAAAAAAATTTAACCGGAAAAAAGGTTGTAGTACTGGCAGGAAGAGAACACCGGGCTATTTTTGAACCAGACTATCAACCTCCGGAGGAATCTATTGTTGCGCCAGACGGCAGAGTTGAGGAAATTTTTGCTTTATATGCAGCGAGAGACCAAAAACTGGCGCAAACTCCACGTGCGGTTAAACAAGGAATCAAGGAACCAGTAATCGGTGTCGATCCGGAAACAAGACTTGAAAAGCTACTTAATGTTTATCCGCTGGAACCGGGTAATGAAAATCTGCGAGAGGAGTTAAATACGCTCTTAAAAGCGCGCTATCGAGGTTGGATAATGAGTGGACATTACCATCTGAGAGAGGAAGAGGTGAAGCGATTACAAAAGTTTGGTATAGAAAATGCGAATATGTTGTTTGCTGAAGTTTTGTTTGCACACGGAGAACAGATTTTAACTAAACTTAGGTTGGTTTCGCAACAAAAAGGTTCCAGAAACTATGTTGTTATCGATTCTTTACTCAGAAAGGTGCGTAAAGTGGCCAAAGAGTTGCAATTATTGCAACTAATTAATACTGAAAAGTTGTGGGTGAATATCACTGAACTTGAGAAAAGATTTTATCCCTTTAATGATGGAGCCTAAAGTTCTATGCATTTATCTTAAAGTCCACGACGTCCCCGTCCTGCATGATATACTCTTTGCCTTCGAGTCTGATTTTTCCTTGTTCACGGGCTTTGGCCCAGCCGCCTAGTGAAACAAAGTCATTAAAACTAATTACTTCGGCTTTGATAAAGCCTTTTTCAAAATCAGTGTGGATGACTCCGGCAGCTTTTGGCGCATATGTTCCGCGGGTAATGGTCCAGGCACGGACTTCTTTTTCACCGGCTGTTAAGAAGGAAATTAAACCGAGCCGTTCATAAGCTTTCTTGATCAGGCGTTCCAGCCCTGATTCCTGAAGGCCAAGCGATTCTAAATATTCTTTTTGTTCAGACTCAGACAGGCTGGAAAGTTCAGACTCAATTTTGGCAGAGATGACAACCATGTTGTCATCCTGAACTTGTTTCAGAGTTTGTCCTGAACTTGATTCAGGAATCCCCTGATGACCCAATTCGTTTTCCCGTAACTCCCCCTGACCCCCTCTTAAGGTAAGAGGGGGAACGGGGGCGTTATGAGCGTTTGCATTTTGCAAATCGTTTTCGCTTACATTTACTACCTGCAAAACTAGCTTCATGGTCAAAAGATGCAAGTCACGAATCAGCTCAATCTCTTGCGGGTCAGTCACGACTTCACGCGCAGGTTTGCCGTTATTTAATTCCTGTTTTAGTTTTAAAATTACTTCCCACCGTTTGAAATCATCCAGAGTTGTTTTACCTTGCGGTTTACCCTGAGCGAAGCCGAAGGGCTCAGGTTGTTTTTCCAAAGTTTGCAAGTCAGCTAGGATTAGTTCGGTTTCAATAATTTTTTCATCGCGCTGGGGATTTACTTCACCGGCGACATGGATGACCTCAGGATCTGTAAATGATCGTGTCACCTGGCAAATCAAATCCACTTCGCGGATATGGGCGAGGAACTTATTACCCAGGCCTTCGCCTTTGGAAGCTCCGGCAACGAGGCCGGCAATATCGACAAATTTAACTGTGGCGGGAACTCTTGGAACCTTTTTTGTCATTGCGAGTCCCGCTCCGCGGGGCGAAGTAATCTCGTTTTCAACAATCTCAGCCAACTTTTCCAACCTCGCATCCGGCACCGGCACAATTCCGACATTTGGCTCAATTGTGGCAAATGGATAGTTCGCCGCAAACGCCACCTGCTTTTTTAAAAGGGCATTAAATAAGGTTGACTTCCCGGCGTTAGGTAGTCCAACGATCCCTACTGATAAGTTCATTGACTTTTGAAGCTAAATTTAGTATAGTACTGCTATCACGATGAGAGGGCACACCTAAGGTTTCGTCCGAAGGTTACTCCCTCTCTTTTTATTTGTCCTCAAGTTTACCTCTTAGATTACTGACATAGACGAAATACTTTCTAAATTTTCTCAATAAAGAAGAATAACTATACCTATTTGGAATCATTATATGCAAAAGCTTATTTTGACTTGCTAGATATTCAATGAACTCATTTCAAAACTAATTTTGTCTTAATAGGACAATAATAAGTGCTAAATATACAAAAGCTTTGTATATCGCAGGTTTGTAATCTCTTCTTAC
>Ga0075643_140_pt1 | contig 13970 bp, 22 predicted proteins | sample RifGroA1_FD_68207 | JGI IMG/M metagenome (GOLD analysis project Ga0075643, IMG submission 68207) | Microgenomates (Gottesmanbacteria) bacterium GW2011_GWA1_43_11 | reverse complement strand
TAGCCAATTACGCGGAGGCGAGTTTCCTGAAGGTTTCTCCATAATCTTTCACACCGCGCTTAACAGCCCGAATAATTATTTCGGCTTTTTTGGGACTTGTTTTTTTGTATTTAATTGGGGAGAAAACTTTTCTAGATGTCATGTGTAATATTATACAATTATAGTAGGTTTTTATAAACACACAAAAATTTCGGGCGGAATATATCTAGCTAAATTAAAACGGCAGTTCTTCGGCGTTTTCTGCAGCTGGAAAGGCGAATTTTGCTCTATACACACAAAGGTTGCAGGTTTCGGAAGGCGCGGGTAAGTCTCCATTTAAAACCGTAGATATTTCTTTTATCATTTCATAAAAACTTGCTTCATCATCTTCTACAGGATGCCAAGTGGGTTTATTTGTAAACACAACTTTTCCGTTTGTAAGCTTCATTTCTTCGGGGTTAATGCTTACAACACCCATTTTTGTAATCTTTAGAGGTTTACCCCCTCTTTCCGGATTTTCCAGCGCAAATTTATAAGCTTGCAATTGGCTTGCGTATTTTTGAATTTTTTCTTCGACCGGCGTTGTTATTTTAAAATCAATAATGGCATTAGTTCCGTCTTCCAGTTTAGACAAAATATCGAAGCGGCCGCTTATATAGCAGTTTGTACCATTAACAGGTTGGGATTTCATAAACCCTTCCTGGATTTCGATTATCCCGGACGGAAGATCGGGGTGAATATCTTTTAGATTCATACCCATTATCGAATTTTGCAGAAGACTGTTAATTCTTCCGAACATTGCCGGGAAAACACCGGAGTGGGAAATACCGAATTTTACTTTTTGGTAATAGCAAAATTTACAGTCTTGCCACAAATATGCAAAATCGGAAGGGCTTAACTTAAATGTAGTGTTTTTGTCGGCCATTATATTTCTATGGGCTAATTTTAGGCTTGTTTAAGGTAGGTGTCAAGAAATTGGGGCGTTTACTGCTACGAAGTTTTCTCGATCCTCGAAGCTCTTGTTTATTGAGAGAGGTGGATAACGAAGTACAGTTTACTATTCCGAAGCTTCACACGAAGGATAGAAATGTGTCAATTTAAATTAAAAAGTAGTTTATAATAATTAACATGAATAAAGATAACAACTTTGCCTTTATAGACAGTAATAACCTCTACTTGGCAATTAAGGATTTAGGCTGGAGTTTGGACTACGATCATTTTAGACGGTACCTTAGGGAAAAATATCAGGTTACAAAAGCCTATATGTTTATCGGTTTTGTTGAAAAACATAAGGATTTATATAAAAGTTTGCAAGAAAAAGGGTATATTTTAATTTTTAAACCTACATTAGTTTATAAAGATGGTTCTACGAAAGGTAATTGTGATGCAGAACTTGTATTGCAGGCTATGATTGATCTTAAAGATTATGATAAAGCAGTACTGGTTACAGGAGACGGTGATTTTTTCTGTTTAGTTGATTATTTAATAAAACAAAAGAAACTTGAGAAATTACTTGTTCCAAACCAGAAAAAATATTCTGCTCTTTTAAAAAAAATACCTTCAGAATATTTGGCTTTTGTATCTGAACTCAAGAATAAGGTCTCTTACAAGAAAAAAACCTCATAAAGATGGAACTTTATAAGGCGTTTTTCGTGATGATTCTAAGCGAAGTATACAAAAATAAGCATAAAGTGTCAAATTTAGAATTTTGAGAGGAATGTGACAATTTAGACGAATGTCAAATTAATTAAACTGGATTTGGAGTTTTGTTCCCAGAGCAGCGGCCAGCTTCTCCAAAAAAGAAACAGAAGGATTTGCCTTGCCGCTTTCCAGCCTGGCAATTGCAGATTGTTTCGTGCCTATTCTTTTTGCCAACTCTTCTTGTGTCAGCCCACCCTTGATCCTTGCATCGATGATTGCAGAAATAAGTTCATACCTCGGCTTAAGACGACTATATTCTTTGGCTACTTCTTTATTTTCTAGTAATTCTTTTTTGAGTGTTTTCCAGTTTTTCATAGTTGTAGCTATTATAACATATTTGTTATACCTGTAAAGACTTTAGCCTTTTTCTGGTGATTTCAATTTCTCTTGTTGGAATTTTTTGTGTTTTCTTCTTGAAAGCATGAAGCAAGTAAATATCCTTTTTACTAAAAGTAAAAAATATTCTTATTTCTTCCCTTCCTCGAACCCTTAATTCAAAAATTCCTTTTTCTATAGGTGCAGAATGTGGCCTCCCTAAAAGGTTGCCGTGTTTTTCTAAAAGATCAATAACACTTGAGATTTTTGCACAGTTAATATATCCGAAGGAAATCCGGAAATCAATATTATTTTGCCAAACGGGTTCTAAAGTAATTTTCGACATTTTTATCATAAAAATAAACATAACAACCTCTTTGGGCTCTACTCATGAGAATTTTATAAATTCTTCTGACAAAAAGGTTTAGCTCGTCCGGTTTTTCTTTTAAACCCTGCTTTCCTTGATTATCCTTATAGGCTTCATAATCTGTTAAATATTTAAGATTTTCTTTATCAAAGCTTATGTCTTTTCCAACTAGAACACCTACATAATCAAATTCAAGACCTTGGGATGTATGAATACAACCAACCTGATTAATACCATTGTTATCGATAGCCCAAGTAGTTCCAACTTTTCTCGAATTCCAAGGCATTTTGAAATCAAATTCAGGAATTTCAACGTCGTCTACTTGTGCGTCTTGATTTCCTGCATCTGCAGCTGTCCATTTCCATGCATAGCCGGCCAAAACTCTTGCTTTATAATTATCTTCATTTTTAGATTTGATCTCTTTACGCAAACTATTTGGATCGTCAAAAATTTTAAACTCGAAATCTTTTCTTTCCCATCCATCATAATTTGCCGTTTCTTTTAATTGCCAAACATCGTCTAGCCAATTTATATAACCTTCAGCACCTGCACAACGAAATTGTGCCACAAGTTCTACCTCTGTAACTTCTGCATGATATTCTTTTGCTAAACGTTTAATCTCTTTTACTGAACCAATATCTTCTGGACGTATAGACTGTTCATCGTCTATAAAAAATATACAGGTTTTTGCAGCTCGTATAATATCTTCTACTTGATTTTCCCCTTGATACATGAATGCTCTTTTATCTTTTAATCTGTGTGCTTCATCAACAATTAATGTATCGAAAGTATTCGGATCTATTTCAAGAAAACTGCTCGAGCCTTTAAAAAGATTTTTGACTCTTACAGCCGCATGTTCTTTAACCAGTTCTTTAACAAGTGTTTCTCTAAAAGAAGCGTTTGGTGCTACAAAAATGACATTTAATTCTTCTTTTAAGAGTGCACCTAATAAGTTTACAGATATCACTGATTTTCCAGTTCCAGGTCCGCCTTTGATAATCAATATTGCTTTATTTTTATTTTTGGCAATTGTACGCGCTTTTTCAAAAGCAACTTTTTGCTCGTCAAGAAGAATAAATTCTTTATTTCCATTTAAAAGTTTGGATACATGATCTATAAGGTTTTTCGAGGGTTTAATTTTACCTGCTTCGATTTCATATATAATTTCTTTTCCTTTTCCTAAACGGACATATTTTGCTAAAAACTTTTCTAGTTTTTCTTGGTCATCTCTAAAGAAAATAGGGGTTTGCTCAACGATATTTGTATAAGGTTGTTCTATTAAAGGTTCAGGATTATTTTTTTCATAATTGTGAAGATAAGCACAAGCATGTGCGACTAGATTACCACTTGAAATATTTTCATTAAAATCTGAGAGAAACATTTTATATGAATTCGCTTGATAACTAGGATGTGTGGTTTCTCTTATGCAACCGTTTAAAAATGTGCCTACTATGTCTTCACTTTCAGTCGGATCAGCTTTTTGCCATTGCTTCAATTCAACAATAATAAAGTTTTTATTTCCGGCTTCATCATGGCCTGTGATAATGAAATCAATTCTATTTGAGGTGAGGGGAATAACATACTCTATCAAACCGCGAACAACTCTTTCCATAAATGATAAAGAGTTTGTATAAGCGCCAATTTCATTTGGTGGCAACTTTCTTCCTAGTTTTTCCTTGAAAGCTTCTTCTAGTTTTGAAATTATTTGATTAGTTTCAACGGCATCGCTATACGCTTTTGCGGTGCCTTCGTAGAGAATCATTTTATTTTAGTGTATTTTGTATGTTTCCCTTTAGCTTTTCTGACCGGATATTTCTTTTCGTTTGTTGTAATTTTTTTAATTAAGGCTTGTGCAAGGTCAATTTTTAAATCGTAAGACATAAGAAGCACCCAATAGAAAACGTCTGCGAGCTCCTCCCCTATTTCTGCTTTGTGCTCTTTTATATGTTTTTCCATCTCTTCTGGATTTTTCCATTGGAAATGTTCCATTACTTCTCCGGCCTCGAGAACCATAGAAAGCGAAACGTCTTTTGGATTATGAAATTGTTTCCAATCGCGTTTATCTCGAAAAGATATAACCTTTTTTTGTAGATTTTTAATATCCATATTTATTCGATTTTTGCTGATTTTTGTAAATTGTGCTTCATGCAAAGTAATCTTACATTTTTTGCTGTCAAACTTGTACCACCTTTGGAAAATGGCAATTCGTGGTCGAAATGTAAATTTCGAGTTGATTCACACAATACGCATTTTCCTTGATCTCTTTTAAAAACTTCCTTTTTAACTTCAGACGGAATTAATCTTGTGTGTGATATCTCAATTCTGTGCTTACCATTGTTTTCTAAAGTAGTTGCATTTGTGAGTTTTAAAATAAATCGAAAAACGTCTCTTTTGCCATCATTAACGATTTTATAATCAGTAAGTTCAAATATTCCCTTAAGAGACCAAACTCCATCCATGATTTTTTCGTAAACTTTAACTAATTCTGCTTCCCTTTCGCCTATTTTAAATTCTTCAACAGCTTTTATAAAAAGACCATTTTGAGTTGGTTTGCCGGAGGGAAGTTGCGATGGTTGATTTTCTTGCTTTGGATTATGAAAGTAACCCTTTCGAGATACATCATGGCCTTCATATTCGATTGTGATACCGTCTTCGTAGATCTTGTCTTTATATGGTGCGTTTGTTCTTTGAGACATTAATATTACAGAATATTTTGGATTGAGGCGAAAATTCATTCCTCTTTGGAGTGTTTGGACATTTTCGATATCGCACATTTCGCGATAACTTAAAATGTCATCCTGAATTTTTTGCATCTTATCCTAGCCTTTGCGTGAACCGTTTTTTAATCTCTTCTAATTTTATTAATTGGTCTCTTTCTTCTAGACTGAATTCTCGGTCATTTTCGCTGCTATTAGCAATTAAACGTGCTGATTTTATGTGTATTGCTGTCACTATCTTCATAAAATCGAACCAGTCGTTTACAATTTTGAGAAGTTCATCTAAACCTGTATATTTATGGCGTTCCCTAGACCTTGTATAACTATCTCTCATGTTTATGACTTCCATCATTGCATTTTGCATAGCAGCAATAGAGTTCTTGTCATCTTTTGAGAGTTTAAGATCAATACCTTTCTTTCTTGAATTAACTTCATTAATTACATTTTCTATGCTTAATACGTAAGTTTTGAAAAGTTCCTCTGCGTTTTTGTGAAGGTTTTTTATTATTGCAAGTGTTTTTTCGTCATCCATTATATGGCCAATTTTACTCTTCGGTGAGCTCAGAGTAAACGCCCGTTCGACTTTTAGGGCAAGCTTTTTGTAAACTTTTTTAAAATTTAGTCGATTTGGGTTAGTAATAACTTGGAATTTGACTTTGAAAATGTCTTAATCTAAACTTGTGCATCCAATGGCAGAAAGGCCGGATCGAGAACATATTGACCGAGAAGGGTTTATTCCTGTTGAAGGGGGAAAAGTTTGGTATCGGATGTCGGGATTAGATGACCAGACACCGCTTATCTTTCTGCACGGCGGCCCCGGTTTTCCACCTTATAATTTTTCTTGTTTAGAGGCACTTGGTGACAGGCGGCCGGTTGTTTTTTATCACCAGCTAGGCTGCGGAAAATCCGAAAGACCAAGCAATCCCGAATTGTGGAATCTGGACAGGTTTGTTGACGAGCTTAAAACCGTCAAGGACACGCTTGGGCTGGACAGGGTGCACCTGATGGGACATTCGTGGGGCGGTTCTTTGGCAGTTGAGTATGCGCTAAATTTTCCCGAAGGCGTTGAAAGTTTGATATTAGCTAGCCCACTTTTGAGTACCCCAAGATGGATTGATGATGCAAACAGGCTCAAGAGAACTCTACCCGAGGAAGCTCAGACGGTTATAGAGGAAAGTGAAAGAAGCGGAAAAACTGATAGCGAAGAATATAAAGCAGCTATACAAGAATTTTATAGCAGGTATTGGTGCCGGCTGGAAACACTGCCGGATTCGGCCAAAAGAACATCCCAGGAAGCCAACATGGATGTTTATACGACTATGTGGGGGCCTTCCGAATTTTACTGTACCGGCAACCTTAAAACTTTTGATGGGGCGGATAGATTGCAGGATTTGAGAATGCCTGTTTTGTTTACTTGCGGAAGGTATGACGAGGCTACGGTAGAAACTGTTTCAGATTTTCAAAAAGGTGTTGGGAATGCACAGATGGTTGTTTTTGAAAACAGCGCGCACCACGCCGAAATTGAAGAAACAGAAAAATTTGTCGCGACTATTGCCGGTTTTGTAAATCAAGTAGATTCTAAGACTTCCTGAAATAAAATTTACCCTTTTTTAAAATTTAGTCGATTTTTGGGAGGTAGTTTGGAATTAGTCGATTTTTAGCGCGTAGTTTTGGAAGAGCGTGCTGAGCATCAGCGCATCTTCTGCTAGCTTTTGCTTGTCTTTTTGGTCGAGTGTCTGCGGCAGTTTTTTTAACAAGTCTTGTATATAGGGCTTCATTTTGTGGGAATTCAATTCAGTTTGCCTTTTTAGGGCTTCGTTCGAAAAACGGAGCGCTGTTTGGTCTGAACCTTTCCAATAGCCAAGAGCTACTCTTTTTAAATCCATTGCAAGAGAGGAGATAGCTATTTTTGTTTCACTCATAAATTTCTTTGAAGAAAAATTTCGTCAGTTTTTTGTATTTCTCTCTTATTTTAGCATCCTGAATCTCGTTACTGTTATTGCCATCTTTCGTGCGAATGTTAATGAAAGAATTGAAATCAACTTCTTTTGTTTCCAGATCTATCCCACCACCCCAAAGATCAGATTGTTTTGAGCCCTGTTTTAAAAGTGTTTGTTCCGATTCGAAGTGCCTATCGGCTCCGGCCGAGCAGACCTCTTGTTTGATATCGATAACAGTTTTTATATATGATTCAAATGCTTCCTTAAGATTTTCTATTTCTTTTTTTGAAAATGGTGAGTTTTTGGTAATAATCATTATTAGAACCCGGAAATTACGATAATTTTAACACTTTTTAAAATTTAGTCGATTATTGGGTTAAATTGGCAGCGGGAGTTGGTGTTCGTTTAATTCGTGATAACTGAACCAAATATGAGCAAAATTACAATCAGATTTTTGTTCTCCAAACTCAGCTGTTATTGGCCAAGTTGGATGTTTGATTGTCGGATAGTGATGAAATTCGTTTTCCGGGGTTTGTTTTTTCTGCCAGCTGGTTTGTTCATTTGCCTTGAAACCTAATTTTTCAAGAAACAACATTAGAAGTTCTTTTTGTTCCTTAATTGTAGCCGATTTAAAGCTTTTATCTTTAAAAACGGATCCATAAAAGCTAATTGCACCTATTGCGTCAAGCTTTAGGTCCTGTTGATAAGATGGAAGTGTAGGCACCTGTGTTTGGTCAAGATAATCGTCGCTTGCTTCGTTTACGAAGTAGTGATATTTTTGCATTCCATTTGCAAAAAAGTGGGCTTGGGGGTCATTTGGGTAGCCACGTTCTTTTCTTATTTCTTCTGCTACCTCCAAAACCCTCTTTGAGAAGTCGTGAATTGCTCCTTTTGCTTCTTGGGAAAGTACCCAACGTTTAGGCTTGTCTTTGAAACCTTCTTGAGGCCGACAGCAAGTTTCTGCTACCATTTTGCGAATTTTACTCCTTTTTTAAAATAAAGGCGAGTTTTTGGGGTGTGGTTAGTTTTTCTAAATATTATTGACAAGATAGAGTTAAGTGAATAGAATGCGTGCGTGAGAAACGAAAGACAAGAGGGATCTAGACCTTTGGAACTTGGGGAACTGCGAATAAAGCTGGATCAGATGACCGAGCGAATATCCAGCCGTTTTAAAGATAGATCACGTTTCCCTTTAAATAATGCCATTTATACACCGGGTGGCGTGCATATAGCAGACAGGCCGGATATTTCCCTGCTGCAATTTGCAATAGAAGGTCTTGAAACATACCATGCTTCTTTGGGCAGATATGAATATACCGACCAGCATCCGGTACTGGGGTTGAATTTGCCTATGTCAAAGGTGGAAAGAACAATAGGATTGGTCCGTTTACCCGAAATTAGCATAAATGTCAGTTCCAAGTTAATTCCATTTTATAAGGATTTGATGTCAAAATATTGCCAGGGCGGAGAAAATCCTGAGTCTTTTGGGGAAACTGCCTATATAGATGCCGATTTAATTCAACTTATCCATGAGCGAGTAAATATCGGAAGATTTGTTGCAGAGGTTAAAGGAAGAAATGATCCGAGCATTTATGGTCTTTCGACAGACGAGGAAATATTGGCAAAATTGAGAGACAGGGAAAGAGAAGAAGCCCTGATAGGCAAAGTTAGAGATTCTGCGCAAACTTATCAATATAACCCGGATATGGCGGAGGAAGCTTTCAGATGGATGATTGATAGGACAATAGATATAGAGATTGCTTATATACGCCAAGGCCATACCCCGGACAGGAATCTTGCCTGAAGTGTAATCAAAATTATTTGCTTGGGGTGTACTGGCCTCTTTTTAAAACTTAGGCGAGGGAGAAGGTGGCTTTTACCAATTCCCCGACTGCCAGGAACTCTTTTTTGGCAACTGCTTTTTTAACGGGCAGGAAGTAGCCGACTTCTTTTGTAAAGGTTTGATGAGGTTTTGTGCTGTTTACGCACCTTTACTTGTAAGTTGCTCCATAATCCACATTCTGGCAAGCGTGGTCGGCCCTACCCCCTTATTGTGAGCTATTAGCCTAAGCTTGTTTAATGTAGGTTTATCGAAACGAATTGTAATTCCAACGGACAGATTTTTAGCAAAACTTGCCTTCACGGTTTTAAATTCATGCTGATAGTCTGCCATATCGTGCGTATCAAAAAACTTTGCTGCATCTTTACGACTTTTAAAATCTGGAATTGTTTTTTTAATCTGAGTCATTTTCCTTCACCTCCTTTTGATTTTGGTATATTTTTATCAATTTGTTGCTTGCGCTGTATGCTGTTATCGGATAATAGACGCCTGTTTCTGCTTCCGGGTCAAGAATTACCGCAAGCATACGACCCACTTTGGTTGGGCCAAAAACAAGTAATCGCCCTTTTTTGCCACTTTGCACAATTGGATCAATATGACAAACTTGTTCTACTTCTTCGGGTATGACATTGTGCCTTGCAATATGTTCTACGTTCCATGCGTCCCAAACAAGTTTGTTTACATTAATCACAAGTTAATTGTAACACAATGCGTTACATAACGATGTTTATCGTTAAGCTTGAATTGGAATATATTGCCGAATATTGCCTAATGTTGCAGTAAGTTTTAAAATTTAGGCGAGGGAGAAGGTGGCTTTTACCAATTTCCCGACTGTTAGTGATTCTTTTTTGGCAACTGCTTTTTTAACGGGCAGAAAGTAGCCGATTTGTTTTGTTGGGAAAAGGGACGTTTTCCAGGTGGTTTTGCCGATCGTGGCAATAACCGGGATGCTCCCCCAGCCGCCAGGGCGCACGTTTGGGACTTTTTCGTTGGGGATGGGAAGATACATCCAGGGGGCGTACATGTCGAAAATTTGGAGTTTTGTGGAAACTTTAAAAACTTTGGCCATCGTCAAAGAATTTTAGTCCTTTTTAAAAATTTAGTCGATTTTTTGGTGTTTACTTTACTATTTTCAAAAATTCTTTTTCAGGAATGCCTGCCCTTTTAATTTGGGCTTTTAAGAGAAACGGGGCTATTTCTTTGTGGAGTGGAATAGAAAGAGTCGGAGAGCCTTCTTTTTGCAAAATTGCATGGTCTCCAGATGTATGAGAGTGGATGTAGCCGAATTTTTTGAAAGCTTTTAGTGCATTTTTGCCGGAAATATTGGCAAAAGCGCCCATTTTTAGTTCAATGCGAAGTTTATGTTGACGGAAGTTTTTGCAAGATCTGATGATGGGACTTTCTTGGTAGTTGCTTCCATGTAGGCTTTGATAGCTTTGTTTGCGTTTGCAATTGCTTCCTTTTTGGTTTTTCCCTGACTCATACAACCGTACAAATTCAATACGTCTGCAACGTACCCTTTGTACTCTTTGTCGTAAGTTAATTTAATAATATAGTCTAATTTCCTTGTCATATTGAGTGTATTATATCATGTATCAGATGCTTCGAAGCTGAAGTTTTTTTACCTTCTTCTTTTTCGTAATTAAACTTTATTTTTCGTTCTTTGCTTGCCCAAAGAACGAATTAAGAAAGGGCACCCTAATGTTTTTTGCCTATGAAATTACATTTTCGCAAGACGGAAGCCTTCTGGTATTTACCTCAGGCTTGAGGGGCAGTACCAGCTTTCCAACTCTTGCTCAAATTATTTCATTAAACGGCAAATAAGCAGATAGGGACGAAGAGTAGGGATTTTAATACTTTATTAAAATTAGTCGATTTTGGAATCTTGTTTTTGGTAAATTTTGGTTTTATTATGGATATCCATGACCGATGACGAAATAAAAAAACTGAAGGCTATTATTAAAGATGAGGTAAGGTCTGTTAAGGAGCTTGCAGAGGTTACCAATCAGAAAGTGCGCTCAATTGATGGAAGCCAAATGTTAATGTCATCGCAGTTGAGGCGGGTGGCCGACCAGATATCCGTAATCAATGAAAAATTAGATAATCAAGGTGACAGTTTGAATAGCGTTACAGACACTTTGAATAGTCATACATTATCGCTAGTTACAATTGAGGACACCCTTAAAGGGTACGGGGATATGTACAAAGTAAATAAAGAAAAAGCCGAGGATTTGGATGAGCGCGTTGGGGTAATTGAAGATCACTTAGGCTTAACTTCTCAGAAATAATTTTTTAAATTTAGCCGGTTGTGGCTTTATTTTTTAAACCTTTTAGGATTACCCAGGCGATGACACCGTAATCGTTATCGCAGCCGATTAAACTTTGCATGGCTTCAAGATCTTCGGCAACTTCTTCTTTTGGGATATTAAGTTCTGCTGAGACTTCTTCCCTTGTAAAGCCAATGACACGTTGGGTTATTACCGAATGCTCTCTTTTTGTTAGTTTTCTTTCCAGCTGATCCGGAAATGGCGCCGGGTCTATCCAACCTTTTAAGGCTGCCGTGGTTACAGCTTTTGCGTTACGGTCTGTGCCTTTGCCACGGTCCATTTTATCTCTTATGCGATTACCGTAATTGCTGGCGGTTCCAACAGAAATGTTAAGATAGACGGCCACATCCTCCGGTAGAAAGGACGCATATGCCCATGCTTCTATTGTCCGTTTTTCGGGTTCGGTGAAAATGTCTTTCGGCGAATAATTCCAACTCGGTTCAATATCTAATCTGCCCATGAGGTAAACAATTTAACACATTATAGGCTTAAAATCAACTAAAAAGGAGCTACTTCATTTGCCTTTGGATTCTATATACGCGGTGTAGTGGTTTTTTGCCGGTTGGGCCAGCCGGTTTTGGGGAGATAGCCGGGCTTTCAGTAGCAAAATCCTGGGGAAAGACTTCTTTAATGCCGAAGGTAACGCTGCCTGTGCGTACTCTGGATTCAGCCTCAAGCCATTTTGGGTATGTTTTCGGTGAAAAAAAGCGCGGTGCATTTTCTTTATATGAACCGTCGCGGTTATAGTACGCCCGCTCCATTGTTCTCACATAGGCGTACCAGCTTGGATATGGAGCAAGGAGGCGACCAATTGAAGCTACTGCTTTTTGGTATTTTTCTTTTTGGCCGGGTTCGAAGCTGGCAGAATATGACTGTTCGAAGCCAGGGTTGTATTTTGGGCTTGTTAGTATGTCGGTAACCTTGTTGTCCGATGGAATATCTGCAGGATCTTTGAAATACCTAAGACAAAATGTTGACAGTATTTTCCTGAGGCGTACAGGGTCTGTTTGGGTTTCGGCAGCGGTTTGTGCGATTACGGTTGAAAACGGCTCCTGGTCATAAAAATTTTGGCCTTCGACAAGCCCGTCGGTTGCTTCTATTTCTACAACCTGGGGAGTTTTCCTCTCTTTGTCTTGCGGTTCCGGTGGCATTCAGGCTAATTTTAGCATAGATTTGTCACTTTTGACCGTGAGGAAGGTTTTATTTGAATAATTTGTACTTTTTGCCGATTTTGAATTGGACAAGGATGAAGATTATGAGTGTAACGATAAGATAATAAACAGGAAAACCGTAAGTTGAAAAATTCCAGGTTTTTATTGTCAGTGTAGTAAATAATCCGTTTCGGTTTCGGGAAAATGATAAGATTTGACGATAGTTGGTATTGCTGCCAGGCCGTCTGCCAGGACGCTAAAAAATATGGCTATATTGCCAACTTTAGTGATATACCACAAGAAGAGTCCTACGAAAGACAGGATTCCGCAAGCCAGGTCAAACGGTGTTAATTTCCACTCAGCCTTTTTGTTTACGAATGTGGCTATAAATATTATCAGGGGAAAGAAGCCAATGCTGAAAGTCATTATCGATTGGATCCCAACACCCTCTTTAACTTCGGCGGCAAAGGCAATAAGAGGTGCAATCGACCACATGAAGAACGAGACTCTATTCGGTTTGATTTTTCCCCTTACCGTATCGATAAGGTAGCTCAAACTGCCGATTGCTCCGATTAAAATACCGACTAGGACGAAGTTAGGATTTAGCATAAGTATTCAAGGCGTTGGTAGTTGCTGTTTGGACAAGTTGTGGGCGCCATCTTGTAGTCCAAGTGTCAAGCTGACCATTTGATAAGGTCATGTTGTTTAACAGGCTCACTGTTGTTGCCGGTGGGGTTGCTTCGGCGACTAGGGAGTTTATGGCAAGCTCTATGGTTCTTGCCCTTTGTCTTTGTTCGGGATTTGGATAGTTTGCCTCGATTTGGGCTTTTATTTCTTCTCGTTGAAATTCAAGTGCATTGCGCCTTCTTTTGTCTCGGCGCTCGGCTGCTTCTACAGATCCTCGCGAAAAGCCGAATTTTGCCATGGCAACTGCTATCGGGCTGTTTAAAAATGATGTGGTTTCATAGACATCTGTTCTGGTTAACCTTTCGGTTACAAAAGCCATTGCCAGTTTCCAATCGTTCTCTTTTAGATCCAGTCTTCTGGCAACTTGCCAAAATGAAAAAAGCTGCTGCGCACGTACTCTAATTGTGTAGATTTCCGGTGGAGTTTCGGGTTTTTGTTCCTTGCCCATTTTTAATAATTTTAGCAGGAATTTAGGCTGTTTGGGGAACTCTTTTTCTGGCTTCTATTTGCCGCTTAAGCCATTCCGTTTCGGTCCCGCCGGCGTGAAGTGTAATTCCATAAGTTAGTGCTTGGGAGTGATTACCTATGACCGGTTTTATGTACCACATTAGGGTGCTTTTTGCTGCCGGTAGAATAATCGTGCTTTCGTAGCGTCGGGCTCTTTTTTGGACCTCCTGGGGAACCGGAAGTATCCGTTTTAAGCCATCAGGAGCCGATTTGATGTCTGAGGTAGTTAAGGTAAATTCTAAATGGGCGTTGTCGGGATTTTGGGGAGATGCGCCTTGTGCCAAAACGGTGATGTTGTAATCCTTCTCATTTATACCTCTAAGATAGGCAAGCATTGTTTTGGCTCTGGCTTCTGCCTGTTGGGGGGTTAATGTCTCCATGCGCGATGCATTAAACAGTAAATTTTTTGAAATTGCAAACTAGATTCTGACTTTGGCGC
>Ga0075643_123_pt1 | contig 18164 bp, 16 predicted proteins | sample RifGroA1_FD_68207 | JGI IMG/M metagenome (GOLD analysis project Ga0075643, IMG submission 68207) | Microgenomates (Gottesmanbacteria) bacterium GW2011_GWA1_43_11 | reverse complement strand
GTGAAAGCCGCAAACCAGATTATGAGGTAAGTCAGTAAGGAAACTAACTCGGGCAACGCATACCAGCGGGCAACTACAAATCCAATGCTTAAGCAAAACAAAACAAATAGATTCAGCGGTGTCCGCTCCTGGCGTTTGGTAATGTGCAAGTCGCTGATTTTTTTTGTGTGCCGCAAGTACATATAAAAACCAATAATTATACCCACAGTTCCCAGCGTAACCAGTCCAGTCATCATAAATTGGGCAATCGGCAAAATTTGGTAACAACGGATGAGAAATGTCACCGGAAGCACAAGTACCGGAGAAAATATGAGCGAAGTATAGGCGGCGATCTGATTTATAGTTTTCACCTGAGTCCTCCGGTCACCTGCACCCGTTTTAATAATTCCTGATCTTCAAGTAACCGCAAGGCGCCTCTGACTACCGCAGTTTGCGGATCGTCACTTACCCAGACTGGCATCCGGACTTCCTGGGCAATCAATTTATCAATCCCCCGCAGTTGCGACCCGCCGCCGGCAAGGGTAATTCCCTGTTCCATGATGTCACCAATAAACTCAGGCGGCGTTTCTTCAATCACTTCTTTGACCCCGGCGACGATGTGGTTAACGACGTTGGCGAGCGCCTCCCGCACTTCGTTGGTATTAAATTTAATTGACTTTGGCAGACCTGACTCCAGATCCCGCCCGCGCACCACCGTCTGATTTTGTTCAGGCAACGGGAAGGCAGAGCCAATTGCAATTTTGACATCTTCTGCCGTCTGTTCACCTACTAATAACGAATGTTTGAGCCGGGCAAAAGAAATGACGGCCTGATCCAGTTCATCCCCGGCCACCCGGATCGAGCGATTAACTACAATCCCGCCGAGTGAAATCACCGCAATTTCCGTAGTTCCGCCGCCAATATCAACAATCAACGATCCCTTAGACTCCTGAATCGGCAAGCCCGCACCAATCGCCGCTGCCATTGGCTCTTCGATGAGATAAGCGCTTCTGGCGCCCGCGTCAAATGCGGCTTCCTGGACTGCCCGGCGTTCTACTTCAGTTACTCCGGAGGGGATGCCCACCACTACTTTGGGGCGTGGAATATTGGGAATAAATTGTTGCGGCCGCTGGTGTACGAGTTTAATGTAATAAGAGAGCATGGCAGCTGTGGCGTCAAAATCCGAAATCACCCCATGCCGCAAAGGACGCAAGGCTTCGATATTGATAGGCGTTTTGCCCATCATCCGCTTTGCTTCAGGTCCGACTGCCAATATCTGTTTTGTTTTTTTGTGCCGGGCTACGACAGATGGCTCACGAATTACAATTCCCTTATCCTTAATCGCCACCAGGGTATTTGCGGTCCCCAGGTCAATCGCTAGATCATGGGAAAATAAACCAAAGAGGAAATCAAGCATAATTTTCAATTTTCAATTCGAAATTTGGAATCGAATTTGAATTTCAATAGTTAATTATTGAATATTTAATTGAAAATTGAAAATTTCAAATTGAAAATTGCTTCTCGCAGTATAGCATAGATGAGAGTGAATTAGAGGCGTTAGCGACATGATTTGTGTTACAATTTAGCTATGCAGATCGGAAAAATCGCCACCAGACTGATTGCGTACGGATTTTACGCGGTTTTTTTTGCGACCCCGCTTATTTTCAACCCGTTGCGGTCATTTCCCTCCTATGAGCTGTTTGAATGGAACAAAATGATCCTGGTATATCTCCTGACCGCACTTATTGTCGCCGCCTGGCTCGTACGTATGGTCGTTGAGCATCGCTTTATAATTAAACGAACTCCGTTTGACCTACCACTTGCTTTATTTACCGGTTCGCAGGTGTTAGCCACCATCTTCTCCATCGATCCGCACGTCTCATTCTTTGGCTATTACTCCCGCTTCCACGGCGGCCTGCTTTCAACTATCACGTATATCCTGCTATTTTATAGCTTTGTTTCAAATTACGAGTTAATCAATATGGGTCAACTGCTGCGCTATACCTTTTCAGGCGCGGGCATTGTCGCAATTTACGGAATCCTGGAAAAATTTGGGATTGATGCGCAAATGTGGGTCCAGGATGTCCGTGCACGCGTCTTTTCCACACTCGGCCAACCAAACTGGCTGGCTGCGTATTTAGCAGTCTTACTCCCAATAAGTATTCAACAATTTATCAGTTTTTCGAGCGATCGAAGTGAGTCGAGAAGTTTCCTGAAAAAGGGATTGTTACAAAGAATTTCTTCGTTTCCAGTTTTCTGGTTACTGACGATTATTTTTTATATTTGCATTCTACTTACTAAATCCCGCTCCGGCTTTTTGGGGTTTTGGGTTGCTAACGCTCTGCTCACTACAATCCTGTTAGTTAAGCTAAAAACGCAGTTTAAAAAACTAATTCCATTTTTCCTAATTCTTAACTGTTCATTCTTAATTCTTAATTTCTTCATCCGTACACCGTTTTCCCAGTACAACACAGTTGCAAGCATTAATCTGTTTACGAAACAGGCTCCGGTTGAAGAAGCAGCTATACCCGCAGGCTCATCAGTCATTGATGTCGGGATCACCGACTCGGCTGAAATTCGTAAAATTGTCTGGGAGGGAGCCGGGAAAATTATCCAGGCGTATCCGCTCTTTGGCACCGGACCGGAAACTTTTGCCTATGCCTACTACCGCTACCGGCCGGTTGCGCACAACCTGACGTCTGAATGGGAGTTTTTGTACAACCGCGCACATAACGAATTTTTAAATATTGCGGCCACCAGCGGGTTGGTCGGCCTTACCAGTTATTTATTTTTTATTGCAATTGTCTGTTTCTGGTCTGCCCGGGCAATACTAAGAAAGAATAATCCGCTTTTTTTAGCCGCGCTGCTCGCGAGTTTCATTGGAATTGCGGTCACTAATTTTTTTGGTTTTTCTGTCGTGGTTATCGGCCTTTTTTTCTTTATGCTGCCGGCCTGGATGTTCGTAGGCTGTAACGAAAAAATGACTGTTTCCGCATCAAATAAAATCGCTACCAGCATATTCCAAAAAGTCCTGCTGCTAACAATTGTCATCACCCTGGGCTCAGTCATTACCTTATTTGCGCGCTGGTGGCTGACTGATTCGCTCTATGCGTACAGCTATTCTTTGAAACGGCAGGGCGAAGCTGCATTGGCCTATGAATATATTGAAAAAGCCACTGCTGCCCGTCCTGACGAACCGGTGTATCATGACGAACGCGCCACTATTGCCTCAAGCCTCGTGACTTTGAACCTGGAAAAAAGCGACGCGACCGCTGCCGCCCGGTTTGCGAAAGATGCCCTTACTGAATCGGAATTAGCGCTTATGATCAGTCCGCAAAACGTCAATTTCTGGAAAACCCGCACCCGCGTCCTCTATGAACTATCTGTTCTTGATCAAAGCTTTTTGGAAGAGGCGCTCGCGGCGATTGAAATTGCCCGGCAATTAGCACCGACTGATCCTAAAATTATTTATAATGCCGGCGTCATTTACGGCGAACTTGGGAAAAATGAGGAAGCGATCAATAGTTTTACACATGCGATCGAAATAAAACCGGATTATCGTGATGTCTATATCGCGCTCGCTATTTTCTATGAAAAATCAGGCCAGATCGATAAAGCCAGAGAAACACTCGAGCTGGCGCTGAGCCGGGTAAGTCCGGATGACCAGGAAATAAAGGAACGAATTGAAAAGTTATGAAACTGATTGTGACGATTCCAGATCAGGCACTTTTTACACCAACCAAAACAATTGCGCATTTTGATAAAAAACTGGCAGCAGTGGTTGCAGATATGAAAGCTGCGCTTTTAAACACCAAAAATCCCGTGGGCGTGGGACTGGCTGCGCCGCAAATCGGGATCAACGCGAGTATTTTCTTAATGCGCCCAAAAGAAAAAGGCGAAATCAGTGTTCACATTAATCCGCAGATCACCTGGGTGAATCCGGAACTGACTGCAGGTTTGCCGGAAGCAGAACATCGGCTCGAAGGTTGTCTTTCCGTTCCAAAAGTCTGGGGAGTGGTCAAACGACATAAAGCAGTTAAACTTATGTTTTTTAACGAAACCGGCAAACGTATAGAAAAAAAGTACGAAGGGTTTCCGGCTACCATAATTCAGCATGAAATGGATCATTTGAGTGGGGTTTTATTTACCACGCGTGTCTTGGAGCAAAAAGGCCAGTTTTACAAACCCGTAGTTAATGAAAAAGGTGAAGAGAATCTGGAGCCGTATACTATTTAATAGTTTAATATTTATGCCGCGTCTTGTTTTTTTTGGCACACCAACATATTCCCTGATTGTACTTAAACGCCTGTATGAGACCGGCTTTCCACTTCTTGCAGTAGTCACTAAACCGGCGCAACCAGTTGGCCGTAATAAAGAACTCACGATTACTCCAGTTGCCGAGTGGGCGAAAGCGCATTCAATTCGTGCGTTTACACCCGAAGTAACGGGCGGAAAACCATGGCAGTATGCTCACGAAGCTGAACTCACCCAAGACATCGTAAATCTGAAACCGGATATTCTGGTGGTAGCTGATTATGCGCAAAAAATTCCGGTACAACTCATAGCGCAAATTAAAGCCGGCGGATTAAATGTTCATCCTTCACTGCTTCCTAAATATCGGGGCCCGGCGCCTGTTCCCTGGGCTATTGTACATGGTGAAACTGAAACCGGCGTTTCCATCGTCACCCTGGCCGAAGAGTTTGATAGTGGAAAAATTATTGCCCAGGAGAAGGAAACTATTTTGTCAACTGACACTACTCACACACTTTTAACTCGCCTCTTTAAAAAAGGCGCGGAACTTTTAGTTACTCTTTTACCTGAGTATACCAGGCAATCTAATCAACAAACGGAACAATTGGACAATGAAACAATGCAGCAATCTTTTTCTTACACACCGCGCCTGCGCCGGGAAGACGGTTTTATTCCCTGGGAATTTATCAAAGCAGCACTTCAAGGAGAAGAAATATCTCAATCAACAATTCAACAATTTAGCAATATAACAATTGTGAAATCGTTTCTGGATAGAAAAAACACAAGTTTTACGTCAACTCCAGTTGCAGTACTTCTCGACCGCGCATTTCGTGCCTTCCATCCCTGGCCTGGAATTTGGACCAAGGTAAAGCTGAACCAAGAAGAAAAACGCCTTAAAATCCTTTCTCTGCACCTGCAAGCTATCAGCTACAAGCTGCAGGCTTTAGTTCTCGACGAAGTCCAACTCGAAGGCAAACAACCAATTAAAGGTAGGGATGTAACCAACTTTCTAAAGCAACTAACGGCTTAAGCCACTGAAGCTGCGGGTCGCGGCATAGACTGACGAATCATGCCAAATGCCGTATTTAAGCGGCCGTCTTTGCGGAGTTTTGAAATACAGTCGGTGCAGAGCTTGATCCGGGTCTGGGCACCGTCTGATAACACGGTCACCTTTTGCAAATTAGCCTTGAAAAGCTTGGTGGATTTCTGGGCTTTGTGTTTCCAGCTGCCTCCGGCGACACCTTTGTGGTGTTGGCTGCGCTCACCCAACCAGTTTCCTTTACGACAATTGTAACAACGATATGCCATACATTCTCCAATCTTTGGTAAGCTAGCCTCGTATTGTAGCAAGTTTTGCTTCAAATAACAACTAAATCATAATTCATGGGGTAGGAATACTGCCTAAGCTTGCGTAATTACTCATTCTCTCCATAGAAACGTTATTGTTCGAGCGTAATCGAGAACCACTTTGAAACTTCTCGACTCTCCGCCAGTCGGCGGATCGCTCGAAGAGTAAGACAGCGGAACTGTAAGCTGTTACAAGTTAATTTAGGTCTTGACAGACAATTTAAAAGTCTGCTACGCTGGGTTTATGGCAGCACGAAGAAGTCATCAAACACGTAAAACCGGCATCTCCCCCCTTAATCCTTCGCTTCATTTTATAATTTTTCTAGTTATGGCATTTATTTTAGTCATGATAGTTGCAGCAGTCATGCAACAGGTCACGACCAGTACTCGCGCCAAACTCGTTTGTCCCCAGTCGCGAATGGATGAACGCGCGCTGGTGCAGAATTTATCCCAACGCTGTACCACTGGAGTTGAATACACCAAAGATATAAATGGCTGCGGCGTCTGGCTTTGCAAAACTCCCTAATCCCAAATTTTTCTCCGTTTGTCCTCAATTGTTTCCGCATGCCTGTTCCGTTATACTGTAACCTCATAGCATGAATCTTACGCTCGAGATATTTTCCTTCATTGTCGGCTTCCTCGCGATCGTGGTAGCAATCACTGTCCATGAATTTGCGCATGCGTTTCTGGCTGATCGTTTGGGCGATCCGACCCCGCGCCTACAGGGCAGATTGACACTTAATCCGCTCGCGCACCTTGATCCTATTGGCACACTACTATTACTAATCGCTCGATTTGGCTGGGGCAAACCAGTTCAATTTGACCCATTTAACTTGCGAAATCCCCGCCGCGACGCCGCGCTCATCTCGATTGCCGGTCCAATTTCCAATCTTTTACTGGCAACTGCCGCATCAATCGTACTTCGAGTTCTATTGGGACTGCAATATTCCGTAATTGCGCACACTACAGAAACAATTGGAATTATTGCCGCAATCCTGATCTCGTTCCTCAATTCGCTCATCTATATGAATGTGGTACTGGCAATTTTCAATCTGATTCCGATTCACCCATTAGACGGATTTAAAATTGTCGGCGGTTTTTTAAATCCCAGCCAAGCGCGCGAATGGTATTCACTTGAACGCTATGGCTTTATTTTTTTAATACTTTTAATTTTCCCGATGTTTGGTAACACGGCACCTATCTCATATATCCTTTCTCCGGCATTAAAAATTATTCTCTCCATTCTGCTTCCCAGTTCTGGTGCAACGATTTAAGAACTATTTATTCAGATTTATTCAAGTTTCAACTAATATTCGAAAATACATTATTCAGTTTTCTTAACTTAAATCCAGCCATGTCTAAAGCTAAGCTTTGCGACAAAGCTTAGCTTTTTATCATCTGCTCATCATCCTTTTGAGGGAAACTTAATTTTTCAAATTTATTGACATCAGTGGATCTCTATAGTAAAGTACAGGTGCCCAACTGGAAGGAAAGGCAAATTAAAGGCGTATTTTCCTCCACAATTGTTTTCCCGAACGAGGTACCCCGCCAACCTTTAGAAATAAATGCAGGCGGGGAACGAAGCAAATCTCCCGCCTTCATTGAGAAATCAAGAAGGGGCGGGATGAGCTTTCCTAATTTATCATCTCGGGGAAAATGCCTTTAATTTTCTTCCTCTGGTTGGGTACTTCGTTTCCCGTTTCTGCTTAAGTTTTTACTAGTTTCTCCCATTTCCAGTGATATAATACACATATGCCGACTTAGCTCAGCGGTAGAGCAACTATTTTGTAAATAGTAGGTCGTCGGTTCAAATCCGACAGTCGGCTCTCAAAAGAGCTAATCTTGATAACAACTGTTTTGCTCAACTGACAGTTAACGATCTGCCGCAGGCGGAGAGTTTTACTGTCAGTTAGTCCCGCTTTGCGGGATAAACCGCTGATCGCAGTTCGATTCTGACAAAGGGCTTAAATAAAAGGGCAAGAAATACTGGAATAAATAGTAGGTATGGAGCCTGAATCCCCGTCTCGGCTCAAGAATTATCGTGGAACTTTCCTTGACACCCTGTTGAAGATTGCCGTACAGTTGAGATAAGATACGATTATGGATCAAATGCCTACTACTGTTCCACCCATACCAGCTCCACCTTCAAAACCACCAGTTGATCGAATGGAACAGCAGGATCAACCCGCGCGTACTCGGTTTATTACGTTTGCCCTCATCGGCGGAGCAATTGCCTGTATTTTATTTTTAATCACCTTTCTTACTTCACTCAGGGCTCAGACGCCCCCTCCGTATAGTAATTTAAGACTGTCTCCAATTCCGACTCCGCTGGTAACTGTGCCAACTCCCCGCGCACGGACAATTCCTTCACCCCAACCAGTTGAAGTTGCTTCCAATTCCGGGACGCAAATCCCGGTAACTGTTGAAACTCCGCTTGTGCCACCAACGACAGAATTGGAAACTTCTCCCTCTGCCGGCATCTCTTCTCCTTAAGACTTTACGTAATTGCAATGAAGTGATACGATCACCCCATTATGGACACGCGCCGTGCGTATCTGGTAATTCCAAAACTGATCGAACAGCCTACTTGGGGCGGGTCGTATATCGTGACGCACAAAGGCTGGCAGCAAAAACCAGAATTAAACCATAAAAAAATCGGCCAGTCATACGAACTATTTAGTGCCAGTAATCTTTCACTTGTTACTTCTTCGATAGCTGATAACTTTAGCGCCGAAATTACTGATACTAAACATGTCTACGAACCAACTACGCCAACCAACTCCATCAGTTTAAAAAAACTAATTGCAGAAGCTCCAGCTGAAGTGTTGGGAATGGAAACCGTAAAAAAATTTGGCTCCACCATGCAGCTCCTCATTAAATTCACGCAGGCGCTCGGAAATTCATTTCAGCTGCATATAAAAACCGGAACGCAAAACGATACCTGGAAACCCAAACCCGAATCCTGGTATTACTTTGAGCCGGGACTCGCAACTCTCGGCGTCAAACCGGATATTGACTGGCAAAAGTATGAACAATCTATGACGCAACTTCAGGCAGATATTGTCGCACTCGGCCAAAAAGTGCAAGCAGGCACACTTACTTTTACCCAAGCACAAACACAAGTCAAACAACTTGTAACAAAGACAAATCCCTGGCAATTTGTAAATTTAGTGGAGTTACCCAAAGATGCAATCGTTGATCTGTCACCGTGCGGTATCCATCACTCGTGGGAAGAAGATACCGTGAAATTCCCACTCGGAAATGTCCTTTACGAATTACAGGTAGATGTATCTGATACTGCTTGCACGATTCGAAACTTTGACAAAGGCAAGCTCTTGCCTGATGGCACCACCCGCCAGTTACATATCCCCGATTATTTTAAATTCATCGATCGTTCGCCGAATACTAATAATCCGGAAACGCATCTGAAAAAACCCCGATTAATTTCTGAGACTGCGGTGTATCGGGTTGAGGAATTATTCAGGACTCATTATTACTCACTTGATATCATTACCTTTAAATCATCTGGGACTTATTCTGAAAAAATTACTACGTTCCGACACGTATTTGTCAAAACCGGAAGTTGTAAATTGACAGCAGGAACTGCAAGCCTTGAAATTACCACTGGACATTCGGTGTTTATTCCTGCCAGTGTCAAAAAATATTCGATATCCACAAGCATAAATACCGTAGTTTTATTAAGTTACTAATTAAGGAGGTCTATGACTGATCTAAATAACCGGAAACAAATTGCGGCAATTGATAAAGCAAATGCCTTAGGTTCAATCGAACAGCTACCTGAGCAGTGCGAACAGGCGCTTAACGAATGCAGTGAAATTACCCTGCCTGATGATTACCCGACGGTTTCCAATGTGGTAGTTACTGGCATGGGCGCGTCCTGGCTGGGTGCCCACATCATGCAAGGGCTTTTGGCAGATCGGCTGACTAAACCATTACTCGTTTTGCATGATTATCAAGTACCTGAATATGTTTCCGGTAAAACTCTGGTAATTGCATCGTCATATTCCGGAACTACAGAAGAAACTATCTCGGCAATGGGAGAAGCACAGGACCGGGACGCGAAAGTCATCACTATTTCAACTGGCGGCGATTTAGCAAAGTTTGCCACAGCCAATCAGCTCCCACACTACACTTATATTCCAATTCATAATCCGGCACACAGTCCGCGACTGGGTCTCGGCTACTCAATCGTGGCGCAAATGGTACTGCTTTCAAAAATCGGTCTGGTGTCAATCACATCTCAGGAAATTACTGACATGATAATTCAGCTGAAAAAACGCGTAGCTGAACTGACAATCGAATCTCCTGATAATCCGGCTAAACAGATGGCGCGGGAAGCGATGAATTTTATGCCGATTGTAGCTGCCGGCACATTTTTACTGGGTAATGCCCATGCCTGGGCCAACCAGTTTAATGAAACTGCTAAAACTTTTTCAACTTACATGCAGATCCCAGAACTCAACCACCATCTGATGGAAGGGTTAGCACACCCAGTTGAAGTGCAAAAGCTTAAATTCCTCTTTTTAGAATCAGATCTTTATGACGAGCGGGTGAAAAAGCGCTTTAGCGTCACCAAAGAAGTAGTTGAACAAAATAAAATCACCCACTTCACCTATCAGCCAAAAGGTGGAACTAAACTGATTCAGGCTTTTGACACGCTGTTGTTTGGCAGCTTTGTCACCTTTTATCTGGCAATGCTAAATGGCGTCGACCCGGCGCCAAATCCCTATGTGGATTACTTTAAGAAACGATTGAAAGAGATTTAATCTCATATAATCATTCCCCTCTTTTCAAGAGGGGGTTAGGGTGAGTTGGAACAGTGGTTTACTTTTCGTTGACAGTAATAGACGTAATCGCCACCGTTTCTGTCGGTTTTGAGACTTCTCCACCATTACCGGCTACTACTGGAGTTTCGGCAATAGCATCAAGCGTTTTGAAGCTCTCTGTGTCACTGTCGGGAATTTTGCCAAAGATCGTATAGTTTTTTGGCAATGGATAATCAGCGTGAATGATAAAAAACTGGCTGCCATTGGTATTGGATCCGCTATTTGCCATCGCCAGAGTGCCACGCGTATATTCACGGGTCACCGGTTCATCAGCAAATTTATACCCCGGCCCGCCAGTGCCGTTCCCGAGCGGATCTCCGGTCTGCACCATAAAGCCTTTAATGATCCGGTGAAATACGACGCCGTCGTAAAATTTTTCGCGCGCCAGAAACACAAAGTTATTGACGGTCTTCGGCGCTTCTTTGGCAAACAGCTCCACATTGATAACTCCTTTTGAAGTAGTAATGGTCGCAGTAAATATTTTATTCTGGTCAATTTTCATCTCCGGCTCAGTTGACCATTGAGTAGCCGGAACAGTTGAAGGCGAGGTTTGCATTTTTGTTTTTTCTCCTAATGTTTCAGATGACTCAGATGCAGGTCTGGTTCCCACAAAGGCAATGGCAAGAAATATAAGTACTGCTGCGATTCCAAGACCAATCCATTTTTGCATATGAATTGGCTCATTTTATACTATTCCGTCAAATGTAACAAGCTAAACAATCATTATGTTGAATAACGATGTTGAAAAGTTAATCATTCTTAATTATAGTAAACTCAGGTAATAATAGTCCTATTAATTAATAGTTAGAATTGTAATCAGTATAACCTATGAACTCAAATAAATTTAACATAAAACGTTTTTGTACTATAACCTTGCGTCTGCACATAAATCCGTTATTCATCCTTATGCTTTCTGCTCTGTGGTTAACTCTTGGCGTTCCCTCGGCATTTGCCGCGAGTACTGGCCGGGTCGCCAATGTTTTTGACACCAGTGAAGAGATTGTAGTCACCGGCATTACTGCGACTGGTAACGTCAACTATACAATTGCTAATGCATTTGGCGAAACGTACTCAGGCTCTGAACCGGTAGTTAACGGCACCATGCGCATCCCCGCTTACTTTATGACTTCGGCTCCGGGCACGTTGACTATTAACGGCGAAGTGTTTCAATCAGCACTGGTCCCGGGAGTAATTCGCTACTCTGACCATTTAGTTTCCCCGGTATCTCAACATTTTTGCCCGGTAGTCACCGCTGATCCGGCCGGCCACGCTCGTTTATTTTTGCAGCTCGGTTTCGTGGGCACCAACTTTGGAGACACCGAGTATGAAACTACGGACACCAATTGGTTAATCTTTCAAAAAGTCATGGACGCAGAAGGTCTCTATGCGTTTGGCAAAGAAGGCTGGAGTACACCGTGGCCTTTAACTGCTGCGAAAATTCAGAACTGGACTCAGTGGTTACTCGATAATGGGATTAATAATCTGATGGTTACAACCGGCAATGAATTTGAAGAGGGTGGATTTTGGAGTTACGGCGCGCAGGCATATTACGACTACACGAATTTGGCATATCAAAATATTAAAGCCAAAAATCCCGAAGCTTTGGTAGGCGGACCAGACGGTGTGATTATCCGAGATGCAACATATAATGGACTGCTGACGCAAAGCGCCGACTCACTTGATTATTTTTCTTTTCATCAAACTGCCATCGGTGTAGATTCCGGTGCCATAGAAGGAGATGTTCACACCTGGGTAGCGAAACTAAAACAAAATAATGTCTCTAAACCCATGGCTGACGGAGAAACAATGTCAGGTACGCAAGGAGGTCTACGCGAAGCCTGGGGTAATACCTGGTCAACCTATTGGCACGCCAACGGCATCTTCAGTAGCGCTGGTCTTTCTTACAACTGGCCTTCTTCAGAATCTTCTTTGTTGGGCACCTATATGCGGGGTGTGGTCCGGCTTGATTTTTTCAACCCCTGTTATGAAAACCAACCTCTTTGGAATACCGCGTCAGGTCCTGGCGTCAATCCGATTAGAAATTTGACCAGTAGAGCAACAGCGGTGAGAACCATGTCCGACTGGTTATCCGGGAGTTTTCCCTTAGGCCGAATTGACATAGGTGACAATCACCCCAGTTTCAATTACTTACCTCGAACGGAAATCTGGGCAACTAAAAGAGGTAACGAGGTGGGTTTGTGGTTGTGGACCAATGAAAATCTTCAGGCAAATTACACCAAACGAGTTGAAATTACCACTAACTCGCCTTTCCTTACGGTAGTTGACGACCAGGGAAATATACGGCAAGCTCAAGTTGAAAACGGAGTTTTTCGAATTAGAGCCACTGGCATTCCTATTTTTGTGACCGGGTTTTCTGATATTCCCCGGGTCAGGGCTGTTGATTTTGCTAACCAGGCACCACAGATAGTTTCAACTCCAACCACAGAAGCAGCAGTTGGTGCTAAATATCTTACCCAAGTCGACGGTTTTGATTCAGAAGATAATTATTCATATTACAATCGCAATATTGCAACTTACTCACTCACCCAGGCTCCAACTGGCATGAGAATCGGTTCTATCAGCGGGAGGATCGAGTGGACTCCGACTGCTGCCGGTAGTTTCCCGGTCACCATCCGCTACCGGGATCCGCAAGGCTTGGAAGACACTCTCAGCTACACGCTGACGGTCAAAGCTGCCGGCCAGAATGTGTCACCTTATTTTATTTCTAATCCAGTTAGAGTGGCTCCGCTTAACAAGCAATATTTTTACACACCAAAAGCAATAGATCCAAATGGAGACAGTTTGACTTATACACTGTTACAGTCCCCAGCTGGTGCACAAATTAACCCGACTGACGGCAGAATTACCTGGACTCCGACGCAATCTGAAGACGTAGTATTTAGTATTCAGGTGACAGATGGACGTGGAGGATCAGTAGCACAAACTTTTCATGTCGCCTCAGGCATAATTGCGATTAGAACCAGAGGTGGCTGGCCCAGTTCCCCGACTAACCTGGGCGCAACAACTGCCACCAATGGCTCAATTGCCTTAAACTGGCAGCATACTTCTGATAACTCCAAAGGCAACCGGGAAGAAAAAGGGTTCGTGATTGAGCGGTCAAGTGTGGCTCCGCCTACAAATATAAACAGTCAACACGGCACTGCGCGATACAACTATATTACCCCTTTTGAGATGGTTCATGTTACCAACGCTGATGCGACTTCGTGGACCGATTATCCGCCGCAATCCGGAACTTATTATTATCGAGTTAAAGCTGTGAACCATATTGCTGACTGGGGCGGGTATACTAATATCGTTAACGCGACCACAAGCGGCGCGTCTCCGGCTCCCAGCTCAAATCCGGTTCCCGGTGACATCAACAATGACAATCAGGTCAACGGACAGGATCTGCGCTTAATTCTCTTAAGTTGGCTGGGAACGGGCAGTTGCAGCGGTTTCAACTGTGATTTATTCCCTGATAGTAAACTGAATGTGCTCGATGCAGCCCTCGTAGTCAAAAACTTTGGTCTGTAAACAAACTCCCCCACTTGAAGTGACTGAACGAACTCAAAACTGCACGCGCAATTGTCAATTCCGTGCTTTTTGTTACAATACTAACTGAAATCGCCCGCCAGGGTGGTAGAGTGGTCAAATACAACAGTCTGTAAAACTGTCGCCTTAACGGCTACCCAGGTTCGAATCCTGGCCCTGGCACAGAGTAGTATTTTGAGCAAATAAAGCTTCTATTTGGGGCGTCAAATCAATCTTTTCTTTAGGTTCGAACGGAGCTAAAACTTTCTCAACCTCTTTTTTGCTTTCTTCAACCCTGATATACGGCTTTAGCACGTCAACGTTAAGCAATTTGTTGAGTAGAAAAAAGTTCGAACCAATAGTTTGCAAGATTTCCTTTTTCTCCTGTAAGCTCCCATGTTGAAACCACATACGAGCATAACAGGCAAAGTTAAACGTCTGTTGAGACAGCTCAAGCCACTCATTGACCCGTTTACCTAAGTTTTTTCGTTCTTCTTCAAGCGAAGCCTTTTCCTTTTTGAGCTCTGACATTTGCGTTTCAAACTCAGCATCAGACATAAGTGAGCCATCGCTATTGGCAGGTGAAATTTTGAGTTTTATAAGGTTATTTATTTTCTGAATACAATTTTGGTATGACTCATCCAAATTCTTACTGATAAATGACTGATCATGCGCTTCTTTGTCATGCAAAACGTTTAGATACTTGATTGCCCAGTCTTTGAAACATTCAGGTATTTCAATGCGAGTAAGTAGTTCTTCAATTTGTAGCTCCAATTTATCCAAACTGATATATTTTTGTGTGCATTTGGGATTAATGCGTTTTGAGCAGTGATAATAGACATAAGTATACCCATAACGGTTTATTTTCACTTCGGCTGTAACCATCGCATTACATTCACCACAGCGAACCATGCCGGTGAAAGAAAATTCGCGAGTCTTTGGTCGCTGTTTCCCTCGAGTTCCTAAAATAGCCTGAGCTTTATAAAATTCAGCTTCGGTAATCATCACATCATGTTTACCCTTATACCATTTGCCGCCATACTTGAACCAACCATAGTAAAAAGCATTAGTAAATATCTGATATAAACCAGTGCGAGAGATAGGTTTGTTACCCATGCGTTTGTGTGGTTTAAGCTTATACTTCCATTGTTTGTTTACAATTTCGAGTATCTGCGGTACTGAGTAAGTTCCTGTAAGCAGTAAATCCCACATTTTTCTCACCAGGTCGAACCGGTCCGGGTCTTTAAGGATTTTCCGAAGTCCTTTTTCTCCATACTTATCATTGATATAACCTTCCGGTACGCCACCAGGCCGCCAACCTTGCTTGAGTTTATTCTCCAGTCCCCGTCTAATGTTTTTAGACAAATCACGTAAAAACTGGTTTGCCATACCGAATTCAACATTTAAAAGCAGCACATTATCCTGTGGTAAGTATATACGGCTGGGAGTAATGATGCCTTTGAGGATTTCGCGTTGCAACATCCAACCGAGCGTTCCACTATCAACGGGATTGCGGGATGCCCGCGATAAATCCCAAACCACAAGTCCCTGAATAATACCTTTTTACAGGCGTTCAATCTCTTCATTAAAAACTGGACGGCCAGGCTGTTTTGCCGACTTTGATTCCTCAACAATCCTACTTATTTTAAGCTTATGTTGTTCGACGAGTTTAGTAAGAGCATCCTTTTGTGAAGGAAGTGAAGCTATTTGACCATCCTTATCATCACTGCTTTTTCGCAGGTAAATGTCATATGTTATGACTAATAGTTCAGGTGGTATATACATATTTAAAGCCCCCATTGGGTGCACTCAGAACGGTTAGGTTCTGTCCCAATGAGGGCATTAAAAAAACCAACCGATAATTCTGAGTGCAAAATTAGTATAGATCCTCTTTCTGCGACTTGTCAATTTTAGCTTCCAATGTTTCTTGCTCTTCTGTGCTTAACTCAAGATGTTTCCCGATATTCTGTATCACTTCAAAAAACTTTGGTTCAACAAGATTGGCATTTTTAGAAAAAGCCAATCCATAATCACGATATATCCTCAGCGGCTTAAGTGTAGAATCGAGGTTAACGAAAAGGGAAAGTAATTTTTCGGAGTCCTTTATTAGATTTTTGGTCCAACCTCGTAGAAAATCAATCGGAGATTTTTTCAGAATATAACTCATTTCATATAATTTCTTTTTAAGTTTTTTGGCATGGGTAAAGGAAATAATAAATGTTTTTTGAATATCCTGATTTGGCTCGAGAACATTACTATTGAATTCCACTGAGTTGATCTTATCATTCGACAGAGGATTGAAAAAGTCGAAGCCTTTAAATAACACGCTGTCAACTTTATACTTTATCCGCAGTTCCTTACTTTTATTATCAATTTCTAAAGCTGTTTTGCTATCCTGACAAGCTAAATCATAAATCATCTCACCAACAATATCTTCAGTTGTTCCTTTAAGAACAATACCCATCAAAGTTTTTTCAAGTTGACTGATTGAAAGATAGAAGTGAAGTTCAGTAATCTCCATATCAATTGATATAAACATTGCAGTTGAATGAAGTTCGTGGACCCTTCGTATTTCAGTGATCTCACCTGCAGTACGGGCAGCATCAATAAGCGTTTTTCGCTCATGGGGTGTGAGCACAGATTCTTTGCCTGCGGTCTCTGCTTGGCGGTTCATATCTTCAAACAGGAGTCGCATTTTGTCGTGGATATGCATGCCCTTGGATAGTTTTTTTAGATCAAGCTGTACCATGTGCTTCCTCTTTGATGTGATTACGTAGAAAATCCTTAATCCAGAGATTAAGTATTCGCAAAGTCATAGAGGTACCTCCCATATACTCAGTAAATATGTCCAAAAACTTCCTCATGTGAATAGCTCGACACACATCAATATGCTCCTTAAATACCTTCTGCTGTTCAAGTACCTGTTCTTTTGTAAAATTAAACACGTCCATCATAGTCTCCTCTGGTTTATCTTCAGCCGAGAGCATGATAAACATAAAAAGCGAGTGAAATCCTTTTTCCTTCTTGTTTTCCTCAGGTACTTTTATCTGATAGATGAGATTTTTTAAGTCTTCATAAAACTCATCCAGAGTATACGTTGCTTCACCTTTGATAATTTGATCTGGTTTTACCATAAGATTATTTTGTGCTGCGCTCCAGTATCACCCGTTCAATTACTTCTAATTTATTCGTTAAATCAGATTGCTCAAAAGCCTTGAGTGCTATTCCTAAGAGATAGCCGATGGTATTGGCAATTTTAGGCGGTAATGTCCCTGCTCGAAGCTCATTGATTGTCTGTACAGTGGCTGTAACCACATCAGAGGAGTTCTTGATGGTGAGTGGCGACAATTCTAAATCTAATTTTCGATAGTTTTCTGAAGAACCACCTTTTTTGACTGCATCAAGTTTGACTTCACGCATAGTCGGGTCATGTGAGACACAGTAGTTGGAATTTGCGACTGCATATGCCCCGCATTGCTCACCATCCTCTTTTATAAACTCACACATTTGCGCCATAAATTTCCTTTCATGTGAGGTAAGCTACTGACCGGTAGGGGGTAACTTTTCCTCCTTAATTTTTTTCCAGAAATGATTCACATATATTTCCCAGTCCACTCCTGTGAGCTGTTGTTTTGCCTCTTCCATGCTCAGTGAGAAGATGTCTTTACCTAATACAGGGGGATTTACTGTCGGTGGCGTCATCGCTGACGCAGAAGCGTTTGATTGTCCGTTTGTTTTGTCGGCATCTTTGTTTTCATTTGGAATTGGCGACGGGTCTACCGTCGGTAGATTTGTATTACCAACGCCTTCTCCGTCAGTACCGACGCTATTGTCAGCATTTTCCGTAAGTTTTTGGATGATGATTCTTCTGGGTCTAGCTTTGTCATCCCGGGTAAATTTGATACCTTCCTCGACTAAATTTGAATGTATAAGCTGCAATTTACGGGATAGATGTGATGGGTCTTTTGGCCAATCACGCGACTTTTTGATATTGATTTTAAGAAGTTCAGCCTGTTTTTCCAGTTCTTCAAGTAGTTCTGAGGCAGTACCTTCCCAAAACTCATGGTAGTTCATAAATGAGGTAAGCGCGGTACCAACCAGACTTGCTTCAATTGCGGCTGTGTTCTGTTGGTTTATATTTTGGTAGTAGGCGTTGAGAAATTCTGTATCGTTAAATCCTAACGCTCGGGCAATAGCACAACCCCAGCG
>Ga0075643_132_pt1 | contig 19120 bp, 18 predicted proteins | sample RifGroA1_FD_68207 | JGI IMG/M metagenome (GOLD analysis project Ga0075643, IMG submission 68207) | Microgenomates (Gottesmanbacteria) bacterium GW2011_GWA1_43_11 | reverse complement strand
AATACAAAAACGCTTCACTGGCAACTGGAAGAAGTGGCAGACGATATTCCGAATTGAATTGTGAAAACACTTTAATCTTAACAATGTGGCAATGCAACAATTTAACAGTTCTCTTTCCTCCTGGATGCACGTAGATTTAAACTCCTGTTTTGCCACAATTGAACAGCAGGCAAATCCACATCTGCGCGGTCGACCGATTGCAGTAGCGGCGTACACGACCCCACGCGGGTGTATTCTCGCGCCATCAGTTGAAGCTAAACGTTTCGGAGTCAAAACTGGCATGCAGGTACGGGAGGGAAAAAGCTTGTGCCCGCATCTTCTCATTCTTCCGTCTGACCCGCCGAAATATCGTTTCGTGAACCAGGCGTTAACCAAACTTTTTAATGAATACACCCCCGCGGTTTCAATCCGCTCAATTGACGAGATGCTCCTAAATTTCACTCAATTTCCCCCTCTTAAAATAAGAGGGGGTCAGGGGGAGTTATGTAATTTACACTTAATAACTATTGCTCGAGAGATCAAAACCCGCATTAAATCTGAAATTGGCGAGTGGCTGACCGTATCAATCGGCATCGCAACCAATCCCTATCTTGCCAAACTTGCCGCCGGACTGCATAAGCCGGACGGCCTTGATGAAATCAACAGTCAAAACATTTTGCCGGTTTTATCAGCGCTGAAACTGATAGATTTACCCTACATCAAAGAACGTAATCAAATCCGTCTCAATTCTGTCGGCATTAAAACTCCGATTGATTTTTATTATGCGACTCAACCACAACTTAAAGCCGCATTTCAATCAATTAACGGTTACTACTGGCACTTGCGATTACATGGCGAAAATATTGATGAAGTTGAATGGCAACGTAAATCAATTGGACATCAATATGCCCTGCCCAAACGCACCAGTAATGTCACCGAGGTTGAGCAACTCTTGTGTAAATTAATTGAAAAAGTGGGCAGGAGACTACGAAGAAATAACTTGACTGCGCAGGGTATTCACTTGAGTTTGGGTTATGATCACGGTTACTGGCACAAAGGGCGAAAATTAGTTGAACGTATATACACTACGGCTGACCTATTTAATGCCAGTAAGCAATTGCTTCGTGAGGCTTTACCGCTGAAACCAGTGCGCAGCCTTTCAGTCACTTGTTTTAATCTGGCAGAAAACCTCTATACGCAAACCTGCGTTTTTACTGACGAAGTAAAAAAACGTGCACTTACCCAGGCGCTTGACCGCATCAATGACCGTTGGGGCGAATTTTCAATAGCTCCGGCAACGATGCTCGGCATTCACCGGGAAGGAAAAGTCCTTGATCGAATTGCCTTTAGCGGTGTCAGGGATCTGGCTGAGGTAGTGTTGAAAGAAGACGAATCTCTGCAACGGGAAGATTATATAACTACGCTTTAGTGGGTGACCTGCGCAAGGGGTGTCCCCATCTGAGCTTCACTTGTTTGATCCCGTCAATCTTTTTGAATATATGGAGGCGGGAGAGTTTGAAGCGAAATTTGGGAGAAGCACGCGGCAGGACCCGCAAATAAATTACATCTCCAGACTCGCCCACAAGTACCAGCAAGCCCAACTGCGGTATGGCCGCCATGTATTAGAAATCCCGGTCGCTTTTTCCTGAGTTAACGGTTTTTCGATTTTGTAAAGGCGCACAATCGCGTTTTTTAAACCCTGATCGCCAAATGAAAATATATCTTCTCGAGCCAAAGTAAACATCAGGAACATTTCTGCGCTCCACCTGCCAATACCTTTTACTTGCGTTAAGTGTTTAATTACTGCCTCATCATCCCAAGTATGAATTTGCGCAAAGTTTAAGGTTTGACTACGGACTTTTTCTGCCAGATCTTTAATGTAACTTACCTTGCTGTAAGAAATCCCCACCCCGCGAATAATTTCATCAGACAATCGCAGGACGCTTTCCGGAGTATACGGTAAAACTGAAAATAGCGTATTAAACCGACCGATAATCGTATCAGCCGCTTTACCCGAGAGCTGCTGATTTATTATTGCTTCGACTAAGCTTTTGAAATAATCCTGGCGCGGTTTCCAGATTGGTTTAGGCACTTTTTGAATAATGGGCGCAAGCACCGGATCAATAGTTTGTAAATAAATGGCAGGATCAGTTGTGTTCACTACTTTGAAACTACAGTTGTTTTTCTATCATTTTCGGTAGCAATTCTAAATACAGCATATAATTTCGCTTATCCTTCTGTTTTCCGTACCATGAATTTCCCGGGGTGCAGCAACTATACTGCATCTCCAACAGTGAGCAAAAACTCTTTTTCATCAAAATAGCCTTTTGCATGCGCCTCGTCTTTGGTAACACAGCACAACACTTCACTATGAGCGCTTACGGCATCAACAAGTTCAATGAATTCAGAATTAGAGTGCAACTGGGCTTTCGTCAGGAGATGAACTCGGAGAAATTGAAGGTAGTGCGCTTGGTGTGGCTATTGCTGACGGGCTGGCAATGAGAGAAGCGCTGGGGGTCGCAAGCGGATTTTTGTTAAAGACGCCGGTTGCCTTACCTGGAATGATGTGAATTCGTTTAGCGATAATTCCACCCCCTTCATTTAAATCACCAACTGCCGCAATTCGCATTCCTACGCTGAGTGATGCGAGTGTCGCGCTGCCTGAAGCTTCACTGGCCTTTTGGTGAATTATCGTTTGCTCGCTTACAATCACTATATACGTCCGGTCACGCTGAATCTGGTGTGTGAGGGTCAATGTGTTCCCTTGAATATTCGTAATAACTCCCATCACGGCCCTGCGTTTCAGTTGAGCGGAACTGGAAGCTTCTTTCACAAAGATTTTTTTCACTTTAAGTTTTGCCCCGCGAGTTGCCACAGCGCTATCTGAACTGATCAACGCAATTAAATCTTTCAGCTTCAGTGTTCCTAGTTTTACTGGCTTATTATTCGCACCAATTACTTTTGTAGTCTTATCAATGAGTGCTTCTGTTTTTTGCTTGTTCTTTTTGTTTTCAATTATGACTGAATTTTCCGTGACTGTATCCAAGGAACCTATAGTTACTTTTTGTTCAACGGCTTTTTGCGCTTCCTTTTTTTGCTGTCCCGGCGCCTGGTTTGATTTACCCTGACCATGTAACGGCGTAACTACTAGTAAAAATAGCGCCAGTAATATTCCTGTTTTGATAAACAACTTGGACATATTATGTTTCAGAATCATACACGAGATCCATAGACTGACTTTTCTCAGTTCCATCTTCGCCAAAAACAGTTACGGTAAGCGAATTTATACCATTTACTAGTGTAATAGTACTTTCAAACATCCCGCCCGCATCGCTTTGCACTGAATTCTCATCCGTTTCGGTAAATAGCATTACCGTAGTATTTGGTAACGTTTTCCCGGTAACGAGAATTTCCTGGTTAACTGATAGTGTCCCATCAGCAGGACTCGTCAATTCAAGTGTCAGCGTCTGCGCAACGGGATTTGGGGAAGTCGTAACAGAAGTTGCAGGTTGTTGGAAAGTAAATGGCCGAAACCAGATAAAAGCGGCGACTCCCAGACTTATCAGTACTCCAAGCGCAATAAAAAAAATGGGCGAAATTTTCTTTGGGGGTGGTACGGCTGAAAATTGCCGGCTGCTTTCTGATGTTTTATTTGCAGTTGATGGAACTGAAACCTGATCCATAATTAAATAAATTGTAATAAATAATTTACACTAATGCAAGCACTAACGTAAGCACCTCAAAAAACTGTTATGCATCTTTAGTTTTTCCCTTAATGTTCGTGAGTAACATCATTGGCATACACATTTCCACATTCACTACATTTAAATTTCTCACTAAAAGGTTGCCCCTGCATCGTGCAACCGTCTGCGCCACATTTAGTCAAACCTGCCTGGAACTGTTCGTCACTTATTTCCGCCCCACAGGTACCATCACACACATGAACTTTAGTAACCATATTCACCTCCTTAAAAACATTTTTGTACAGTGACTATTATAACTTGTTTTTATGTTAACTTAATTTTTATCACGAATTTGGATAATAAAAACGTTTCCCAGCAAATCTTAAGTATAAACATAATCACGTTGCGATTATATTCGGCAACTCGTATTATATACAATAATCATCACGTATGAAGAGATTTTGGCCCAGGGTTTATAAATTCTTTTTTACCTGTAGTCCTTATTTGTTACTTGGTTTTTTAATCATCGTCGCCCTAACTATAGTCCTCCGTTTTTATAATTTCACTGAGCACGTGATCATCCATTTTGATTCCACTAAGGACGCCCTGGTGGCAATTTATGGAGCCTCCCGTTTACAACTACCCATTTCCGGCCCGTTTCTGTCAATCGGTCCGATGGTTACCGGTCCCTGGTACTGGATTCAACTCATTCTTTCCCGTCTAATTATTCCCACGAATTACGCTCCCTGGCTCTTAATGGCCACGTACTCAAGTTTAACTGTAGTGACGATGTTTGCAATCGGTGTTCTACTCGTTAATCCCGTATTTGGCTTAATCGTCGGCTTCCTTGCCAGTGTGTCGCCGCCGCAGATATTCAATGCCGTCTATCTGTTATCACATACGGTCATCAGTTTTTTTGCAACGCTTATGGTCCTGATGTTTTTATTGTTGGTTCGTCACCCGCGGTCGCGTCTTTTATATCTCATCTGGGGTTTTATCGCGAGCATGATGATTACGATTCACTACCAGACCATCGGCCTGATTATCCTGCCGCTTATTTTTTACTGGTATTACCGGCCGCACCTGAAACTGGTGAAATTTTTTTTCCTTGGCGCCTTTTTTCCCACTATTCCGCTGATTATTTTTGAACTAAATAACTTTTGGTACAACACTCGGCATTTTTACCAGTACCTGCGGTATGATCAGTTTAAAATTTTTGTTCCCAGTCGCTGGTTAACCTTCATTATTGATTTCCTACCCGAATCTTTGGCCTATATCACCGGTTTTTCAACGGCGGTTTCCAGAATAATGATGATTTTGCTGGTAATTACGTTTTGTATTCTGGCAATCAGGAAAAAACTGGATAAACGCTGGTGGATATTAACTCTAACGTTAATAATTCAACTGATAATTCTGCGCTATTATCGTGGTGAAAAAACACCTGGCTACTTACAGTTCCTGCATCCGCTTATATTTTTGTTTTTGGGAGTTCCTTATTTACTGATTAAGCAAAGCAAATACCAGTCAATAATTTTATTGTTAATCCTGGCAACTTTTCTCATTGGCAGCCATCAAACAATTTCCAATTCACTTACCCCGCACTGGTTGACTACAGAAACTTTTGAAAATTTAGCCAAAATTTATGAGTTAAAGCCGGCATCTGCATATCGGATTTTGAGTTGTGGTAATTCTGCTGACCCACGGGTTGGTGCTTTAGCCATCGGATTGTATTTGCAAAATCGGTATGCATCAGACGGCTTGCCGCTCGCATATACTTCTGGCGCGTGTTCACTTCCGAAAATTCCATCAACTGCAAAATCTGAAGCAGAACTGTTTCCGCAGGTTTTACAGTTGACTGATTTCTCAGTTGCTTCTGCTGCTGCTATCCGGGATGCTGGCTGGCAGGAAATTAATGCTCAACATACCTATCAAAGTGTAGCGCGCTGGTGGATGGATGAACAACCCTATTCAATCCACGCAACTGCCTGGAAAGTTGCAGAGTAACTAAAGACTTCTGTCACTGGATTGGAAAAGGATTTTTACCCTGCAAAGAAATCTCCTCCATTCCATATACATACAAAGACGGATGATCTGTTGCAGGAAATACTGCCACTGATTTATATGGCAGTTCATGAGCAGTGACTACCAAATCATCCTCAGCATACGTTTCGCTTTTACCACAGTCAGTGCAGTTCTGCGGAATAAAACTAAACCGTTCGACTGCAAATTCGCCGGCAGTGCCGAAGCGACCGGTACGCGTACCCCCATAGTTTTGATAAATTTGCGGGTCAATTTGATTATAGAAAGCAGTGAACATGTGTACCTGATCTAAATAATCAGGTTGGAAAATCCAAAATATAACTTTTTTTGAACTATTTTCTGTTTGATTCAGATACGCAAAAAGCGGTTTATAAGCGCTAAACCATTCTACTGCTTTTTCTTTTGGAAAATGCGTAAAATATTGATGCATAAACAGAAGAACATTTACCGAAAAAAGTATAGCCAGCATTAAAACAATAAGTTTTGAACTTTTAGTGCTCAGATACCAGAACCCGTATGCGATTAAAACTGAAAAAGCCGGTACTAGTAGAATACTTCTGGTTGAAGCAGGTTTGGGAAATGTGGGGGCACTCGGTAAAGGCGCAAGTAACAACCAAAGAATTACAATTAACCAGCCATTCGGTCTGTTTCGCAGGAGTTGATATATTCCGAAAAGCAGTATCGGCAACTCCCACCAATAGAGAAGCCCAAATACGAGTCTGCGATTATGTAATAATTTACCTCCCCATTCCTGGCTGGCATAGAGCGTATCCTTTTTTATGAGATCCGGATCAGACAAGACTGAAATTCCGCGTAAGCGCATTTGACCTCCCGGAAGTACAAATGGTATCGCAACAACACTGAGTATCGAAATAAAAATAATTACTGCCTGCCAAATTATCAGGTTTTTTCGATAGAGCAAAATTAAAGCCAGTATAAATAAAGGTACGAAGACATACGCGGCAAAGTAAGACAGGGTTGCGATCATAAAGCTCAGAGTTGCCAACAATAAAAACCATTTCCGAGTCAAACCACGGATAAAAAAGTACGTTCCAAAAATGATAAATACGATTGGCAATGGCGCAAATGTTCCGACTCGAGAATAAGTCACGTGCCAGGGAGAGAGAGATAAAAAAAGAGCTGAGAGCAAGGCAAACTTTCTATTTTCCGTCATGACATAAACCAGCAAGTATAATCCTAAGATTGACGCTGTGCCTAAAATCGCATTTGGAAAACGCGCCGCAAATCCATTTAACCCAAATACAGTAACAGACACAGCATCCAGATAGATAAGAACCGGCGGTACATACGCATCGTATGCCCGAAACAGGATCGGATACGGTTCTTTGTATTCATCTTTTCCGGTTTTTGCGATTGAGTAACCATTGTAGATACTGCTTGCCTCATCCCAGTCAAACCCTGGCGGGTTTTGGGTAAGCTCATAAAATCTCAGAAAAAATGCCAGGGCAATGATGGAAATGAGAAATACTTGGTATTTTTTTAGTCTCAAAATTCCCATACACTTGCTCTTATCCTAGCTCATGCTTCTCGTTACATCCATACACAACAAACCTCTCCTTATGCGTTAGTTAAACCAACGATCTTATTATTTGATTATGGAATGTTTAGGTAGTGACACTTATAGGGCGTTATCAAACAGCAGGCTATATAAAATTTAAGTTGCTAAAACTTTTAGACTTTTTTGCTCACTTTCATTCATGTGTGAATTACTTATAAAATAATTTGCTCTTCGGTTCTTCTATCAGTAATAATGATACTATCACCTATATTAATGGTTTTATAATAGAAATCTTTATGTTTTGAAAGAAAATAATTTTGTAAATTTAGGTATAAAGCTCTCTTCCGTAGCAAGTCCTACTAGGATTAATCCTATTTTAGTAATCTTTGTAGGTACAAAATCACCTTTATTATGAGTAACAACATGATAGTCAAGTTTGTTGCACATCCTTAAAATACGCTGGTCTAACGCCTCCGGATTTTTAGTTACCTGTACTGAGGAAATAAATAATGCGTATTTATTGCACTCTTTTAGTAAAGTATGAAATTCTTGATTGACGTCGTAACAGAAGTATGGCTTATTTCGTAGCTTTCTTCTCTCTTTTCGCATGTAAGAAGTATAGCCATTCAAGGCTAAATCTAAAAGCATTGTCCAGTTGATCTTTATTTAGAGATACACCCATTTCTTTAAATTGCAAAATTATGGATTCAGGCGAATGACCTTTTATTATTGCTCTAAAGATATCAATTGTGGTAACTCTAGTGCCTTTAATAACTGGCCAACCACCTTGAATATTAGGATTAATAGATACTGTTGGGTATTTTGTAAGTAAACTCTTGTGGAAAGTGGGATTACCGCTTGTATCTGAGAATATTTGTTGCAAATTTGTCATAGGCTTTTAATAAATAATCGCAGAACTAAGTATGCGTGTCAAGTAAAAAGCGTATTTTGAATTATAGCATGAATTGCGAAATAGAGCCTTGTAATAGACTAAAAGTCTAAAAGGGTCACACAACTCTGGTGCAGTAGGTAAGTGATTAAGTAGTTTGCGGATAGTGGCAACGTTTGAGATGTTAATCAAATAGGATACCACATAAAATCAAAGTAGACTTAATTACTCCTGCATTGGAAGTGCTTCACTTCCCATTAATAATCTTAAAATTAGAGAATTTTTGCGTTCTTGGGTAGGATTGAATTTATTGAGTTCTTTATCATAAATAAATTTTTGTAAGTTTCCCCAAACACTTATTTGCTGACTAGATATTGATTTTTGCGCTTTGTCAAAAATATCTTTTTGCTCAGCGCATGATACCATTTCCGCAGAATTTGTTGCTTCATACTCGCAAATCTCAATATCTGTGTATATCTTATCAAGATTTAAGTAACTACGTCTTAGGGAGTCGTTCGAATCGTTAACTAAGTTGTAATAAACGACTATCTTCAAAAATACATCTGGATCAACCGAGGTTAAATAACCGGAATTAACTACAGCTCTATAAAATTGATCTGGAATATATTGCTTACTGTATAAATCGCCGTTATTATCTTTATACATTTGGGAAAGTATATTGCTGTTAATGACGTGATTTCTAATTTCAAGTTGCAGCAGTTCTAAATATCTTTGTCTTCTCACCGTATCTTCAAGACGACTTGAAATTATGCTAACAAAAATTCCAGATAACAAAACGACAATTAATCCGCGGCTCGTAAAAAATAAGTTTTTAAAAATCCTAAACTTGTTTTTTATATAGATTATTATTTCTTTTGCCAATCTCATAAGATTAATATCTTTTGTATCCTCTGCGTCCATCAAATGGATTTATATTTCCCCAAGTCGAGTAATTATTCCATTTAAATGAGTCAGGATCGCTGCGATAATGTGGCTGGACATACGTTCCTCCTCGAAAATAACCCCGAACTCGCACGTATGCGTCTGCTACACCAACAAACAGCATGCTTCCTACGAAAAACACCGCGATAATGAAAAATAACATTATTATATTTTTTCTCATAGGGAAATTTCCTCCTAGATTAAATATAGCAATAGGACATCTAAAATACCACTAAGTACTGCTTTTATATTTTTAGGGGAATTATGAAGCCCTATTTATGAAAAAGAGGTAATTCTATCCTTGATTCGGATAATGGCAGCGTTTCCATTTTTTCCCACTGCCGCACCAGCACGGGTCGTTGCGGCCGATTTTGGGTTTCTTAATGGGTTGAGTACCGGCAGTTGAGCGGTTGGTGATCTGCTGGTTGGCGGCTTTGACCAGATTTGAGTCTTTTTGCAACAGACTTGAAAGCAAATCATTCTTAGAATTATTCTGAACAGTTTTTTTAAGTAATGATCCAAGCAAATTTTTCGCTCCAGACGCTCTATCTGTTAGTTCATTCGCTCCTCCAGAACTTGCTTTAAGTGAGCTTAAAGGATCTGTATCTATTCGTGGTGCAGGAGTTCGTGGAGTCAACTGAGTAGATTGAATTCTTGGAGGTTCTTGCGTTTGATTCGGCGCCAGTTGCACTTGCGCGCGGAAAATGCGGTGACTGATTTCCTGGTCAATCTGGGAAATCAATCGCTCAAACATATCAAAAGCCTCATTCTTATACTCAACCAGAGGATCGCGCTGCGCGTAACCCCGTAAGCCTATGCCTTCGCGTAAATCATCAATTGCCGTCAAATGATCCATCCATAAATTATCAACGGTGGTGAGCGTTACCCAACGCTCAAGCTGGCGCATCACTTCAGGAGCAAACTGTTTTTCCCGCTGGGTATATGAATCGGTAATTAATGTGGTTAAGAACTCCTCGATGTTGTGAGCTGTCGACAACTGTTCAAGTTGCTTCATGAGTTGTTTTTGTGATGTTTGGTCAAACGGAATCATGGTGACAAATTCCTGGATAATTTTTTCGCGTTCAATCTCGCCTTTTTCCGGCGCAAAAAAGCCCACCTGAGTTTTAATCTGATTGTGCAAAGTCAGGACAATTTTCTCCCGCAGGTTTTCGCCTTCGAGCGCTGCGCGCCGGCGTTTGTACACAATCTCCCGCTGTTTATTCAAGACGTCATCATACTCAACCAGGTGTTTGCGTGAATCAAAGTGGAATCCTTCGACTTTGACCTGCGCCTGCTCAATCGCCTTAGACACCATCCCGTGCTCAAGTGGTACGTCTTCCGGCAGTTTGAAAAAGTTCATCAGGTTGGCCACTTGTTCGCCGCCGAAGAGGCGCATGATGTCATCTTCAAGTGAAACAAAAAACCGGGAAGCACCCGGATCTCCCTGACGACCTGAGCGGCCGCGCAGTTGATTGTCAATCCGGCGTGATTCGTGGCGTTCAGTACCAATCACGTATAAACCACCAAGTGAAACGACTTCGTCATGCTTTTTTTGCCATTCACTACTTAGTTTTTTAAAATCTGCTGCACTCTGATTAGTTTCCTTCTGCGGCGCATGTCCACCTAAAATAATATCTACTCCCCGGCCAGCCATATTGGTAGCTACCGTAACTGCACTTTTTTTACCGGCTTCGGCAATAATCATGGCCTCGCTCACATGATTTTTGGCGTTAAGTACTTGATGCGGGATCCGTTTGCGCTTGAGCAGATCTGAAATAATTTCATTTTTATCAATTGAAGTGGTACCCACGAGCACCGGTTGACCTTTTTCATACGCCTCGGCAATGGATTGGGCAACTGCGGCATACTTGGCGCGCACTGTTTTGTAGACGACATCTGAGTGGTCTTTCCGAATCATCTGGCGATGAGTTGGGATAATCACCACATCCAGGTTATAAATTTTGTGGAATTCCTCAGCTTCGGTCGCGGCTGTTCCGGTCATACCAGCAAGCTTCTCATACATCCGAAAATAATTCTGGAGTGAGACGGTAGCCAATGTTTTTGATTCCTGCTGAATCGGTACATTTTCTTTGGCTTCAATTGCCTGATGCAAGCCTTCAGAAAACCGGCGACCTTCCAAAAGCCTTCCGGTAAATTCATCGACAATAATTACCTGGTTATCCCGCACAATATATTCACGTTCGCGGTGGTACAGCGTGCGTGCTTTCAGTGCGGCTTCAATATGATGTACGGTCTGAAAATCTTTTTCATAGAGGTTCGGAATTCCGAGAATTTTTTCTACTTTGGCTATGCCGTTTTCAGTCAGGTGAGCAGTGCGTAGTTTTTCGTCAATTACAAAATCAGTGTCAGGATTGAGTCGTTCAATCAGCTTGGCAATTTCGAAATATTTTTGGGTAGGTTCATTGTCAGGAGCGGAAATTATGTGTGGCGTCCGGGCTTCATCGATAAGCACCGAGTCTACTTCGTCAACAATCGCATAGTGATACTCACGCTGCACAATCTGGGAACTGTCAGACACCATATTGTCACGCAAATAATCAAACCCAAATTCTGAGTTAATACCGTAGGTAATATCTGCCTGATACGCTTCTTTGCGACTGATCGGGCGCAAATGGGTGAGGCGCCAGTCAGCGCTTTTGGGATCGGAATATTCCGGGTCAAAGAGGAATGACTCATTGTGAATCATTGCCGATACTGGTACGCCTAAGAGATGATAAATTGGCCCCATCCAGCCGGCACCCACCCGGGCCAGATAATCATTGACGGTCACCAGGTGCACCCCGCGGCCAGTCAAAGAGTTTAAATAGAGCGCCAGCGCTGCTGACTGGGTTTTTCCTTCACCGGTTTTCTGTTCCGCCACTTTTCCCTGATGTAAGATAATGCCGGCAAGCATTTGCACGTCAAAATGCGGTTGATTCAGGGTCCGGCGGGTTGCCTCGCGAACTAAGGCAAATGCAGTCGGCAACAGATCATCAAGCGTTTCTCCCTCAGATAGTCGTGTTTTTAACGCAGCGGTTTTACGCGGAAATTCAGTTGGTTTGAGTTTGCGCAAACCCGCTTCCTCGGCATTAATCGCTTCGATGAGCGGTTTAAGTGTGCTCAACTGCTTTTCGTTTGAATCAAGAAATCGTGATAAAAATCCCAGCATAGAGCTTTAATTGTACCATTTTGAACTACTGAACAAAAGCGTGGATGAGTAAAAAAACCCTGAACAGATTGTACTTGTTCAGAGTCAGGGCAGACTATTTTCTGATGGCAATGAGTAAATTTGAATAACTTCTGGCCTTTCTCACATCTTGGAAAAAACTGGATATTTTGTCAAGAAAATTATCAGCTTCGCTTTTATACTTTTGGAAATACAGACGGTTAAAAATCAATATACCTCCAGGAAATAAAAGTTTATAAAGTGAATTTAAAAATTGCTCGGATTCAATAAAGGCAGCGATTTTGTGTCCCCGGTATAAGTCGACAAAAATTAAATCATAGCGGATGGTAGTAACCAGCGCCTGGTTCACAAATTTGGCTGCGTCAGCTATCTGAATATGGAAATGCTCCGACTCGATAAGTCCCAAGTAATCTTTACCCGCCTGGACAATTACCGGATCAATATCAACTGCGGTGATGTTAACTTCCGGATGCAACCTGGTCAAAACCTGCACCATTGATCCTCCGGCTAATCCGAGTAGTAATGCACTCGAAACTGGCTGCGAAGTGAGTTTTAGTTTCTGTAAGCCTACTCGCCACACCCGCTCTAAAAATGCCCCTGATTGCATCAGTCCCCCGGCACTTAAGTAGTAATTGTCGAATGACTGGATCACCTCAATTTTGCCGTTATAGCTGGAATCGTACGTTGCAATTCGTTGTGGAACCAGATAAGAAAGTAGCCGTTGCTTTCTGCTTGACATCATAGTGAAAAACTATAGTATTGTTTCAAATATAATTATACAAATCCATGCCACCAAAAACGAATGGCACTTTGCCTTCTACTGTCGGAGTTATTTATAGTGATGTCCGGCGGGAGTTTTTTCCCACCGAAGCGCAGTACATTACTGAGAAAGATTCGTTAAGCGATGCGACAATAATCGCCCGGTATCTTAAAAAAATGGGCATCCAGGTCGTGCTGCTACCCGGAAATGCAACACTGCCTGAAAAACTTAAGGAGCAACGGCCTGGGGTAGTCCTTAATTTGGTAGGTTCAATTAAAGGTAACGAATACCTCGCCTCAACCATTCCGGCGCTACTTGAACTACTCGAAATTCCCTACATCGGTACCGGCATTTTGGGCGAATCACTTTCGTATAATAAATTTGTCGTCAAAAAACTACTTGAACAAAACGGTGTGCCGGTTCCGCGCTATCAATTATTTAATACACCCCATGATTTACTTGACCCGACCTTGCGGTTTCCGTTAATTGCAAAACTGAACGAAGTACACGGATCTGTGGAAATTTCTCAGGACGCAGTTACTGAAAATGAAAAACAGTTACGCATGCGGCTCAAGTATTTAATTTCCATCTACGATCAACCTGTATTGGTCGAAGAGTTTATTGTTGGCCGCGAAATTATCGGCATCCTACTTGAGGGTTATAATAAAAAAGTTTATTTAGCTGAAAAAGTGTTTCACTTACGAGATGAAAAATATGTACTGGCTACTTTTGAAGGCCAGTGGCTGAAACAGGATGCGGAAACCTTTCGGTATCGCAAATACTCGGATGCATTGCTTAAAGAATACGTGAAGCGCGCTTTTGATATTACCAGAATGACCGATTACGGTAAGTTTGATGTCCGGCTCGATAGTTCTGGCCGGTATTTCTTTCTTGACTGCAACAGCAACCCGGCCTTTGGCCCCAAAGAAATTGAGTGTGCCATGGCCACAATTCTTAATTTGTATGGGGTTTCATTTGGGGAAATTTTAAAACGGTTACTTCTCAATACCTTGCGCGACTTTGAGGGTAAAAAATTGCTGCCGATTATTGGCTGAGCGCTTCCATCACCGGTTTGCCAAAATAAGGCACCAGACTATCCGGCACACGCACCGAGCGGTCTTTTTGCTGAAAATTTTCCATTATGGCAATTGGAACACGAGATGAGGTAATAGCAGTTCCGTTTAATGTATGTACGAACTGGGTTTTCCCGTTTGCACTGCGGAATTTAATCTGTAAACGCCGGGCCTGATAATCAGTCGTATTTGAAGTCGAGGTCACTTCGCCGTAGTCTTTGCGTCCCGGCATCCAGGCTTCCAGGTCAAACTTGCGGGCAGCTTGCGCACCTAAATCTGCTGCACACATTTCCAAAACCCGGAATGGCAGCTCTAAACCCTGATATAATTCTTCTTCGAGTCCGAGTAACTCGAGGTGCATTTTTGCAGAATCTTCGGGTTTACAGTAGACAAACATTTCAACCTTGGTAAACTGGTGTACGCGGTAAAGCCCTTTCGAGTACTTGCCGTAGGCTCCGGCTTCTTTGCGGAAAACATGAGAAATGCCGACGTATTTTAGCGGCAACTGTTTTGATTCCAGAATTTCATCTGCATGGAGTCCGGCTAAGGTCACTTCAGCGGTGGCGATAAGACCTAAATCCTCCCCCTCCACTGTATAAATTTGTGCCTCAGGTCCCTGCGGATTATATCCGGTACCGAGATAATAACGGGATTTCGCCAGATCCGGAGTATTTACTAAGGTAAAACCTTTTTTAGTTAGAAAATCTGTTGCATACCGAATGAGCGCAAGCTCAAACAGTGCCAGATCGCCTTTGGTGTAATAAAACTGCGAGCCGCTCACCTTGGCTCCCCGTTCAAAATCCAACCAGCCGTTTTGTTCTGCCAAAGTTACATGGTCAAGTGGTTCAAAATCAAACTCAGTTTTGCTACCAATAGTTTTAACTACCACATTATCCGCTTCACTTTTTCCTGTTGGAGTTTCCGGCATCACTATATTGGGGATTTGATTTATTAACTGACTTAACTTTTCTTCAATAGTTACAAGTTCCGGCTCAAGTTTTTTCAGTTCCGCTTTTACTGCTTTACCGCGTTCATGCGTTTCTGGAGAGTTCTGACGGCCTAATTCATTTCGCTCTTTTCGCAGCGTTTCTATTTTCTGAATAAACGATTTTCGCTCTTGATCCAGTTTGACCAATTCGTCAAGATTAAATTTTGAGCCGCGCTTAGCAAGTGAAGATTTTACGAGGTCTAAGTTTTCTAAAATAAATTTACTGTCCATCATACTCACGTTATTATACACCGCTTGCGCGCTATTTCGTAGTTGTGACTACCAGTCCGTTTAAAATTCCACATACCGCAAAATTCATTTTGGGAAATGACAGTTGCCGACCACTTTCCCGAATCAACATCCGCAAGGTTGAAACAGAAGGTAAAGTGCGATCACCGAATAGTGCAGCCCGATGTTTCCACGATCCAAATAGATCGTAGACCGGATAATCCCGGACAAATTCCGGATATTCATCAAGCAGGGTTAACTGTGTTCCATAACTACCAGGCAGCCGGTGAAAGTAATTACCGCCCATTTTTTCCTCAAACTGATAATAACGAGCATTAACCGCCGGGGAATTATAGAGTGTACCTCGGCAGACTGGCGTGCCACATCTACAGGTATCAAACAATACCAGCTCATCCGCTTCCGGTGGATTAAGCGCATACGAAATCGTCAACTCTTCACCTGCAAAAATACGGCGCAGTGCAAAATAAATAATATGTCCGCGAAAGGGAAACATGGCGCAATTGGGTGTACAGGAGTGGTTGACGAGGTGAACTCCTAAAGTCTCAGGGTCTGCCACCACCGAGGCTTTCTCACTCCAGGTTAGATCGTAAAAATCGCCGTCCGTGTCTTCGATGTCATCAGGGTGCACAACCGTGCCTAAATAATCGCCGATGACGGTACCGCCGGTAATTTCATGCTTTACAAATACTCCTTTACCGGTAAGCTTGGTGTCACGAACCAGAATCCAATTTTTGGGCAGTAAAAACATACAGTTTATTATAAACGGAATAAAAGATTTTTGCGGATAATGGGTTTCATTTTTGCCACTGCCCGTTTGCGGTGGTTATATTGTTCCATCTCCACATCAGTTAAATCAATATAGAATTTGTTAATTTCCGGAAAGAAGAGGAGCGACCGGTACGGAAAACCGTGTTCCCGTTTTGGACTGGCAGTAAACGGCACTATTCCCCGCTGAATATTGGTCGTGGTAAATGATTGGCCTGAGGGCAAAACGAGCGCGAGCACCAGTCTAAGTTGGGCCCCCCGTTTCGCAAGCGGAGTAGTACCTAATCGCTTAAGTGTAAAATTAATTAACGTTTCATCATCGTTCTCTGTACTCGGATCAGCCCAGCGGTGAGACTTGACGCCGGGTTCACCGCTAAGCGCATCAATTTCAAATCCGCCGTCATCGGCGAGAGCTGGTAGTCCTGATTTTTGCGCGTAAAATTTAGCTTTGAGAACTGCGTTCTCTTCGAATGTTGCACCAGTTTCCGGTGCTTTGGCAGTAATATGCAAATCTTTTAATCCAATTAGCTCAAGCGGTAGATCGCTTAAAAACAGTTTCAGTTCGCGTAGTTTTCCTGGATTGGAAGTGGCAATCAGAAGTCGTTGCATTATAGATAAGTTGTTATCTTCGTAAGTACTTCATCGAGATATTTTGTAACTTCCATGTTAGTAAATCTTACTATCCGTAATCCCAGTTGTTTTAAAAATACAGTTCTTGCTTGATCGTGTGCCCTAGATTTTTCATAATAATGAGAGTCTCCATCAATTTCTATAACCAGTTTCAATAAAAATCAACAATATAGTCTCCGATTCCATGTTGTCTTCGGAAAACAACACCCAGCTGTTTTGAACGTAACTTAGACCATAATAAACTCTCAGGAAAAGGCATCTCTCGCCGAAGTTTTCTTTTTAGAAATAAGTGACCAACTGAACCTTTAAGGAAGTACTGAGTATTAATTTGATTAATCCCCTTCCTTTGTAAGGAGGGGCGAGGGGAGGTAGTAACTTGTTGGGACATATATAAAGTCTACCTCACCTGACCTCCCCTTATAAAGGGGAGGAATTTAATTTATGTTTAGAATCTCTTGCAGTCTTTGTATTATCTTCTCCTTAGGATACTGCAACATGAGCCAGGCGGCTTTGGGTCCATGGGTTTTTCCAAGCAAGGAGAGATAAATTGCCGCAAATGCCTGTTTCGGGTTGAGATTCAATTCCCTTGCCAGCCCGTAGAGCTGTAACTGTAACTCATCCGGTGTCTTTGTTTGCTCAAGCAAAGGAATTATTTTTCCTAGATAGTTTTTTTGTGCTTCGGAAAGACTCCGGGCTTCTGCCGACACTTCCATACTCATCGTAAATTTAAATTCAGCTGGTGCGTATTTTTCCAGCCAGATCCGGGCATAGGCTACGCGTTCGTTTAATAATGTTTGTTCTTCAGTAGTTAAACTCGCGCCTTTGCTTTCGGAAAATTTATCCGTAAGGATTACACTTGGCTGTTGCAGGAAATTAACAATCTCGCGGAACCGGGGAATAAAAAGCGGTGTGTGAAATGGAGTATTTCCAATTTGTGCCAGTTCAAATGCCCGAGCTAAATTTTCATCACTTTTTTTAATATAAGCCTGCCAAGCCCGGTCATATTCGTCAAATAGATCCGGAATCGCCATGGTGCTAATCGGATTAAAGTCTATGGCCTGATTATAGTCAGTCCGGGTAAACAAGAAACGTAATAAATACGGCGGCAAAATTTCCGCCGCTTCTTTGGCTGACGAGCCAACTCCTTTACTTGACGACATTTTTTTGCCACCGAGCAAAAAGAATTCATAGGCTACCGGATAGGGCACCGGATAGTTAAGCACTCGTTTACAAATCTGCTGAGCCACATCATGCGAACCCCCGGCACTCATGTGGTCTTTACCTGCGCCCTCCACCGTCACCCCAATCATCTGCCACTTGACCGGCCACTCCACCTTCCAAGGTAATTTTCCGGCAAAGTGGTCAGCGTCGCTAAACGGCGAAATTTTTCCGGTGTAACCACAACCCTTGGTCCAGTCAACTACATCAACAATGCACTTAAACGAAACTTGTTCCCCATCCCAGTCAGTTACCCGAGTGGTTGACTCTTTACTGCATTTCGGACACACAACCTGAAACGGATACCACGTATCTGGCAATTTTTTTTCATACATCTCTTCATAAATTTTTCGGATTTCCGCTGCTTGATCAAGGCACAAACGCACGCTGTCATTCATCTTGCCTGCCTTATACATTTCACTCATCCAGATAATTTTTGGCTGGCAGCCGATTTGGTTAAATACTTTCTGAAATTCCAGGGCAAAGAATTCGCCGAAGTTGCGCGCGTTTTCACCCGGAGATGGGACAGTAAATAACGGCTGGCCTAAAAACTTACTCCATTTTTCCTGGTCAAGATACACCGGTAACCCGTCCATCGGATCATGGTCCTCAAATACATAGGTGAATGTGGCAGTCTCTCCGGCTGATTTGAGGGCTTTATATACCAGATCGTGAATCACGACACCCCGCAAGGACCCGACATGAATCCGGCCAGACGGCGTCTTCATATCATCCACCCAGTACGGCTGGTATTTCCCTGAGTCAATTATGGTTTTTGCGATCTTATCTGCCCAAAACATAGTTAATTTTTACTTCAATTGATTACTTTTTATTTCTTAAACTCCGATTATAACTGTATGAACATTTGTTCTTTAAAGAAGATATGAAATGTTGTATTGTTTTATGTCCACCTGGTATTCTACCGCTTACAAGATCTACAGTCCATTGTTCGACTTCCCTAATATCAACTCCCCATGCTTCCATCTCACGTTCTGAACAATAAAACAATAGCCAATCAAGAATCTCGTCTCCAGTTGCCAATGGTTCAAAACTTTGTGAAAATGGCTTACGAATAACGTTAGCGCCAGATTGATAATATATGAACTCATTTCAAAACTCGTAGTACTTTGAGAAAGTTCTGATATATCAACTAAGATAGGCAGAACCTGAGGAGGTGCTGCCTATGTACTATGATGTT
>Ga0075643_120_pt2 | contig 19479 bp, 21 predicted proteins | sample RifGroA1_FD_68207 | JGI IMG/M metagenome (GOLD analysis project Ga0075643, IMG submission 68207) | Microgenomates (Gottesmanbacteria) bacterium GW2011_GWA1_43_11 | reverse complement strand
GAAAACTTTACAAAAAATGCATACCTGGCCTTGATTTGTTATGCTTTGAAGAAATTATTTACTGTTGGAGTGCGCTATGTATAGTTTCGCACCAGACTCAACGATAGGTAAAGACTTCCAAGAAGCTGCACTTTTTGTAAACATCAAACATGGTAAATCTATAATAATGTGGATTAAAAAAGGACAACAAGATGTTTTAAAGTAATCAGGGAGGTTTTCGAATTTAACCGATCAAATTATCTCAATTACAATATCAATCTATTTACTTCCAGCTCTTGAGCCAGTAATACTGCTCTGCCCATTTTTGCGGCACAAGGACTGCTGACCAATGGGGGTAAAAATAGACAAACAGGAGTACAACCAATGAAAGGTACGCTACCACTACCCTGCTACCCCAGCGGCCGCGCTTTTTTAGTTGAAACAGCCCGTACGCCAAAGCCAGGCACAAAAACGGGATGCTCGGTAAATAGTGGTAGAGAAACATGATCCGCGGCGACAATGCCCACGGCAGAAACATACCAAAGTAACCGGTGAGAATAATAAGCATGGCTAATTTATCGTTCGAGCCGGTCGAGAACATACCGTGAATAAACTTTTTTATGGACATTTCGTGACTTGCTCCGCTTACGCGCAGAATAATCAGTACCGCGTACTTTTTAATAATAGTCCAGCATAAATAACCGACTGCCACGAGTCCCGCCCACCAGATCAAAGGATGTCCCATGGTATAAATGTTACCAATATACAGTTCTTTCTGACCGTTTGTATATACATCCTGATACTTGACGTAAAACCAGACCGGCCGGATAAGGAGTGGCCACGTAAGGGCGGTTGACTGATACCCGTGTGTCGCTTTCAGTCCGGTCTGGTACCACCAGATTTGCTGGTGTAACTCGGTAAACTGTTTCCAAGTATGCCCCTGCAACCACCACTGCCCATACGACAACACGTAGATAACCGCCGGCAAAAACGCGAGGACGCACATTGCCTGGACAAACCGCTTTACACTATCGCGTTTTTTTAGTACAAACGCAACAGCAGCCACAAAAACAATTGCGACTGCGTAAAATCCAGTCCACTTAGTCGAGGCAGCGAGTCCGGCAGCCAACCCCAACCAGAGTAGGTTGCGCAAATTTTTTTTAGGATACTCTACTATAAACGCATACAACCGGTAGAACGTAAGTACTACAAAGTAAGTAATAAATATATCATTCATGCCCGTGCGTGACTGGACAAAACTTAAGCCGTCCAGCGCGTATAACAAACCGGCAACCGCCCCAATCCAATAGTTGTCAAACAATCGTTTTCCGAAAATAATCAGCAGGTAAACCGTGAGCGTGGCAAAAACCACACCGGGAAATCGCCAGGCAAAGGTGGTCCGACCATCAAGTGGCTGAGCTTTTGACTCAGGAATATATGGTTTAGCTAGAAGTTTTATCGAAGCAGCCATAAACAGTTTTCCAAGCGGCGGATGCAGCCATTCATACGCTAAATCCTTGGGGCTGGGATTCCACCACTCGTAACCCCTCGGATCATTGAGCGCATACGCTTCGGCAGATAAAGCATGGTACACTTCGTCAAACGACCAGTCATGGGGGATATCAAGGCGAATAACTCGAATCAAAAAGGTAAGAATTACTAATAAAATTGTTATATATAACTCAGTCTTCTTTTTGTTTGGCATAGTTTAAAATTCAAAGTTTGGGAAGTTCTCGCTTTCGCTCAAACCGTACATTTCGAACGAAGTGAGAAATTTCCATCACTTTAAACTTTGCACTTTTAACTTTTAATTCACCTTGTACACTTTCGTCGTTCCTTCATCCAAAACTAACTGCGTATTTTGTTTAATAAATGTTTCGTTCAGGTTTTTTTCAAAATATCGTTCCCGGTCGCTTACCATAATATAATCAATTGCGTATTTTTTCCATAAGCTGCGGGCTACCTCCCCACCCTTGTACATTGCGTGGGCGTCCTGCTCGCGCTCATACCAGCCATCAATTCCCCACGACCACGCATTACCAGGGAAACCGAGGATGGTTTTTCTGCCGGCCAGGGTTGCAATCGGGTGGTCATGGATGGCGGCAGTGAGAAATATACTGTCAGGCGCGCTTAGATCTCTAATTTTTGTTGCTATTTGTTGTTCTTCCCGACTCCAGAGGCCAATTTGCCGGTGCTGCGTATCGATGAGCCGGCCAACCTCAACAATTCCAGTCAAAGTTAATGTTACAAAGAGAATAATACTTAACAAACGTCCAATAAACCCGCGTTGCCAGATCCACCACAAACCAACTGCTACAAAAAATGCGCCGAGTAAATACCAGTAAGTGAATAGTTTTAAATTATCATATCCCCACGCAGCAAACTGTATAAGATTGGGAATAATAAACAGACTCCAGCTCGCCAGACCAAGCAATTTTACTTTGCCGCTCAGATTTCCCTTCCAGAACCCCAGCCACCATAACGGAATAAACAGCCCGGTATTTTTAAACCAGAAGATAAAAAAATTCTCACTTCCCTTCACCCAACCAAAGTTAAATTTTAATAAGTGCGATGAGGAACGAAATAACGGAAGTTGGATTAAAGTCAGCAATGTAAACGGAACAATAAACCACAAGTAAATTGTGAATGCCTTTGCGGGTGGCAACCGCAGGGGGAATGCGGTAGCCAGGACCCGTGACAGAAATCGAAAGCGGAAGAGTTTGGAGTGAAGTTGAGAAAACACGCGCGCCACAATCCAGACTATTCCCACGCTTCCCACCAAAATCCATAGAGCCATAAAACTATGCGTATGAAAAAACGGCATAACTCCCGCAAGTAACCCGGCTAATAACAAGTATGCTTTTTTTCTATTTTGCCAATCCAAATAAACCAGTAACAAACAGAGAAAAAACATCGGCAATCCAAACAGAAAGGCCCGCTGGGGTAAGAGTTCCGAGTATAAAAACGTAAAAAACCACAAGCCCTTTTCCGACCAGAAACTGTATTCGCGCGGCGGAGTCAGTAACCACTCAACCAGATGCGCTTCATTGGTAGACACTTCCTGCAACCAGTAGACAAACCCGATTCCACCCCAAAAAAGACTAAGTAACAAAGCTATTAGACCAAGAAATGCAGGTGGCGGCGCGTGCAGCGTCTCAAACTGAACTCCACCTGTTTGAGCCGGCGACGCCTTATTCCAGGTCAACAACATTTTCCCCACTCCCACATACAACCCAAAAAATACCAGACTTAAAATAATCCCCGGCACAACATACGACAGCGGCAAATTTAAGCCCATTCGCCAGAGAACCGCTGAGAGAAAATCACTCATAAACGGATATGTCAACGGTATACCGGCAAAGGTCGGGTGCTGCGGCGGAAAGTTTTGTCCCCAGGCAAAATTAGCCGTAATTGCGATATGCACCGGCCAGTCTCCCCACACCAGCCGGTCTCCGGCAATAATTTGCCCGCTGGCGCCAAAAAACAGCGACCTGCCAAATAACCAGACCACCAAGATCACCAAAAATATACTCGATATTTTTTCTATTTTACCTATCTGTCGTATTTTTCGTATAAGACTTATAAATCGCAGAGGTACTCGCAGCCTGACTAAAAACAACACTGACCCCACCATCAACCCTCCCAATACTCCCCAAATAGTCAGTGGTACAAACGGGAAAATATAGCCAGAGAAAAATAAAAAAGTACAGAGCAGCACCAAACCAATGGTCAGCGAAGCAAAATAATCAAGAAACGGAGAAAATTCAAGCCGAAACAACCCAAGCACTGCTCTCCCAACCAGAAGGCTTATGAAAAAAACAAAAAAAGCTCCAATCATACAAAGGATAAAGTACGATATAATCCTTAATTATACATGACTATAATTTCACTTCTCTATTTTTTCGGGTCAATGCTCAGCGGCTGTATCCTGATTACGCAAATTGCGAAATTTAATCGCTGGTTCCGGCTGCTCATTGGCCCCGGGCTGGGACTCATTTTCACAACACTCGTTAATCTACTCATTGGTTTACTGACTGGCTTTACTGAACAGTCAATTACCCTCTCGTTTTTCATAGTCGCAACGATCACTGTTTTTGTATTTGTGCAAAAAACTAATCGGGCAAAACCAAACCCTAAACCTCAGTTTTTCGCGCAAATTAAACAGTTGCCGTCTGGGTTTTCTTCGCACTGGCCGCTGGTCTTAACATTAATAATCATCGGCGTAATCAGCAGCTATATCTTTTTTTTCAAAGTCCTCACACCTTTTCCATCCGGCTTACTAACCGGCGGCGGCGGCTTGTACGCAGATACCGCGATGCATGCTGCGTTTACCTCAGCTTTGGTTGCACAAGGGTTACCGCCAACCAACCCCTTATTTGCAGGTAAACTCCTCGTTTATCCGTTTCTGGTTAACTTTTTCTCAGCAAGCCTTATTAAACTCGGCATGAATTTGCGCTTTGCGTTTATTCTACCGCAACTCGTATATCTAGTTGGTTTTATTACCCTGTTTTATGTAGTGGGGAAAAAGCTTACGAGTAACGGGGCTGTGTTTTTTGCCCTGCTGATCTTTTTCTTTGGCTGGGGCTTAGGCTGGACTGCGTATGTGACCCAAGGAATGCAAACTGGTGAGTGGAAAATTGTCAAAGAATATACCAATAACCTGCCAGGGTACCAGATGCATAACGTGTTGACCGGAATTGTTTACCCGGCCCGCTCGTTTTTGCCCGGGCTTTTAATTGGGTTACTGATTATGTATTTGCTGCTCGAAATGTCAAGTACAAAATCATACAATAAATATCAAATTGTTACAATTACGATCAGCTTGGCTACTCTTCCCCTTTGGCACACGCATACATTTGTCTTTATGCTGCTTATAGTTGGGGTTTGGCTCACTTCTGCTCTATTTTCCTCCCTTTTTAAGAGAGGAACCAAGGGAGAGTTAATACTTCAGCAATTGAACAATACAACAATTTTCTCTTCCTCTGTTTACCGTTTTCTGTTTTCCCTGCCTTGCCGGCAGGCAGGTGTTTTCTGTTTCTTCATCATCCTAATTCCTATCTTTTTTTATTTTAAACAGCAAGTCTCAACCACTTCATTTCTCAAGTTCACTCCCGGCTGGACCAAAGACGCCCAAAGCAATCTGCTTTTATTCTGGTTTAAAAATACCGGCCTGTTAATTCCACTAGCTGCAATCGGCTTCTGGAAACTCGCACAAGACAAACGGATCTGGTTTGTGCCCGCCATCCTCATGTTTGTAATCGCCAACCTGGTCCAGTTCCAACCCTGGGACTGGGATAATATTAAACTCTTCTCCTGGGTGTTTCTCTTTTTCTCAATTCTTGCCGGATACGTGCTCAGTCTCATTTTTAACTCACCCCTGCCCTCTCTTACAATGAGAGGGTATTCCTCCTCTTGGAAAGAGGAGATTAGGAAGAATTGGAGTTTAGGAATTATAATGTTTTTACGTAAATCAACGGTACTCTTTATTCTTTTTTCTCTTACCTTTTCCGGCTTTCTTTCAATCACGCTTAGTCTCGCTCAGGAATACACGATCTATGACACCAATGGCATTGCTCTGGCTGAATGGGTCAAAAAGAATACTTCTGTATCAAACGTGTTCCTTATCGATCCGTGGCCGAACCATCCGGTCTCCGGCTTAAGCGGTAGAAGCGTCTACATGGGTTATCCGGGGCAACTGTGGGTCCATGGCATTGACTATGGCAAGCGCGAGCAACAAGTAAAAGAAATTTTAGCCGGCAATACTAAAGTACTAGACCAGACTGAAGTGCCAATAAAGTATATTGTCACCACCAATTCCCAAAAGGTGAAACTGATGCAGACTCCCCGCCTTTCTATCATTTACGAAAATCCCGGGTTTACCGTGTTTATGGTGAAATAGATGATGAAAGAGCTAAGCTGGTACTTGACCTGGCATTTATATCATAATTATATTATAAAGTGTGTAGCTTTAATGTAGGAGGATGACTTTAAAAAATCCATGCACAAGATAACTAAAATAATCCTCCTCTATATAGCAGTCCTGGCTACCGGGCTGTTTATTATGGGGGTTTTTGAAAGTAGATATGTGCATGAGCAAGCCCGTAAAACTGAATCCCAAATCATGACTCTGAACCAAGAACTCCAAAAAACAGTTAGTAGTCAGTCAGCGGCGAAAATTACCAAACAACTTGCGAGGCTAGAAACTGAAATTTCAGAGATTTCCCAAAAAAAAGACCAAAAAGTGTTAGGATCAAAGCAGGAAGTAGTAACCAATACCGCGGTTCAGACTGGATTTGTGAAACTCTTAAAAGAATGGCAAACGGCAGATGTTTACGAATCTAATTCTTACTCGGCATCGATAAGTGGTCAACTTGAACCAGACCAAAATTATTTGTATACAAAAAAAATCGGCAATTGGTACCAAATTATGCTACCCTCATCAAACAATGATGGGTGGGTAACAAAGCGATTCGTAGAAGAAATCAATCTTAATACTTCAGAATGAAAACTTGGTTGTTTTATTACTGTCTCGGGTTAACCGTTTTTTTGACTGCCGGAGCTATTGCCGGAGTTCAAACTTCATTTATTCCTCTGCTTATTTTTCTTCCGATTAGCGCCCTTTTCATTGGTACTCTGCTCAGAAAGGTGTCACCTCTTTCCCACTACCATTGGCCATTTCAGGATTTTTTTGCCACTATGCTGCTTTATTATTGCTTTATTGCGGTCATTATTATGACGGCAATTGGAATCTTAGATGCTAAAAATATCTCACATCTCGTTAGTTCGGTCTTTTTTTTGCCTTTGACCCTTTACTTTGTCTTGCAGGTTTTACCACAAAAAAGAAAATCGTATCTTATGTCTCCAAAAAAAGTTTCTGAAAAAGATGAGTCGCTGCTCATGTCACCATCCCACTCTGACACGACAAAGCTTGACTTTGATCGCAGACAATTTCTAAAAATGATTGGTTCAGTCGGAGTATCGCTATTTGTCTTTTCTATTTTTACCAAACGGGCTCGAGAGACTTTTTTTGGAAGTGCCCCAAGTAGTGCCAATACGATGGCCCTTAAAGATGTCACCGGAACCCAAATTGATCCAGCCGAAAAAATACCGAGTGACGGCTACAGTATCAGCGGGATCGACGACGCATCATCTCCGTTCTTCCTCGGCTTTGTCAATAAAGACGGCGACTGGTACATCATGCGCGATAACGATGGAGAGATCAAATATTACAAAAAACAAAGCAACGATGATACTTTCACCAATGAATGGTCAAACAGAACCAATTTCGATTATCGTTATTTTGACTATTACTTTTAAAAAAATGATAAAATTAAGTTTACCTTATACAAGATAGTTGACCCGCAAAGTCTTTTTTAATATTTCAAGTAGTGTTGCGGGGTTGCGGGATCACTAACCCGGTATGAAAAAAGAGCATATTGGACTTATTGTCGGAGGGCTCCTTTTGTTTGGCTATCTTTTGGATGCGGTCGCTAATCCCTTGCCCCACAGATTTCCTACTCCCTACCACTTTTTTACTCCTGCCAGTCTAACCCTTTACCCATTTACAACCACTTCGGTAGTAATTAAAGCCCTCGGTCTGTTTTTAGGAACTACCTGGTTGATTTCTCTTACCGGTTTGCAGCGCCAGGTAAAAGGCGTCATTTTATTTATGGTATCAGCGCTGGTTCAATTTTATAGTTTACAGGATGTAGCTTCGCGTGCTTTTGTGTTGCCACTCGAGTGGTCACTATCCATGACGCTCGCGGGAGCATTGTTGCTTATTCCCATGGTGTTTTATTTTGTAGCTGGATTTTTTGGCGGATTTTTTAAGAGTACTTCCAGTACTTCTGATTGGTTTTAACTTCACAACAGCGGTTTAACTAATCTATAGTTAAATTCCTAATTTTAATTAAATTTTGCTCGTATGAATTTTGGTCCAAATGGAATTTCTCCCATTCGGTAAGAGAACCAAACTGGTTTATAATTCCACTGTTGGCGATATGGTTTACATAGCTTGACCAGGGATACTCGCCCGGAATTGCAACTAACCCCGCAACTAACGGATTTAAATGAACAAACCGGGTCATTTGAACTAGTAAATAGTCACTTTCTACGAGTATGGATTTGTACCTGCCGCGTAGTAATGAGCCCACCCGTTTGTACTTGACATTGAAATACGTAGTATAACCATTACTGACTTGTTTCATGAGTTTCGATATGGCTTCTATTGTTTTTTGTTTTAAAAGCAGATGAAAATGATTTGGCATTAAGCAATATGCCACCATAATTATCTCCGTACTGAGATTTTTTAGCGCCAGCCGGGGAGGCAAATCGGGATAGCGTGCCTTCACTGTTTCCAGGGGAGAAATATAGATAAACAGATAATACAAAAATGTTTTATAATCCTGCCGATCCAAAAAAATATTCCGGTTTTCCACACCTATATTATAGGCATGATAGTATGAATTTTTCCTTAAATTACGCACAACAAACCGAGATGGCATACTGTTTTATAATAATGAATTGTATTTAGGGGTTCAACCCCGAAAACATGTACGAAATACAATTACAGGTTGACAACCATTTGCGGATAATTTACATTAAAAATACACAGGTTTGAAAGTGTTTGCGTGATTATTTACGTGCATAGTAGAAACAGATTAAGATTTATATAAGTTCAACTAATTTATGGCAGCTACAGTCACAATTCGCAGATGGACCGGTTCAGAGGACTCCCCGACTAAAACAGACATCACGAGCATCAACACCCGCGCCAATGCTGAAGATGCACATTCTACCGGAAGCATCACCAATTCGATCCTGATTCCGGCTGCGGGCACCAACTACTCTTATTGGGTGTCAACCCGGCTCTCGCTTGATGCCATCGAAGGCGGCACGGTCGACAACCTGAAATGGTACACCGATGGCTCAAATAACTTCGGCACCGGGGTGACTTGCAAAGGTGCCACTGCTCGATTTTATGTTCAGGCTACCGGCACTCCTGGTACGACTGGCACTCAGTTAACTACCGAAGATCATTCCAGTTTGGCAGATGAATCTACTGATGTATTTGAGTTCACTGCAGATTCACCAAAACAAGTACCCGGGTCGACCTCGTCTCTGGGAGATTTCGGCGACTTTTTCGTCTACCAGATCGAAATTGAAAGCACAGCTGCCAGCGGCGCAACGGCTTCTGAAACATTTACCTGGAAATATGATGATTCTTCCTCATAAGGCAGGAAATTAAAAGTATATGGCAACAAATAGGCATCAAAAATTGGCAATAGGACAAAGTGTAAAAATTGTGATCGATCCCCCCAACGGGGTTCCGATCGAAGGGATTATCCGTATAATTCAAGAAACGCCGGGAAAGAAAGTTGGCATTGAACTTGACCATTTTACTGACTACGCCCACTCGCTTGACGGACAAGTTGAACAAAAAACTGATCCGGTCAGAAGAATTACGGTGGGCAAGGGCTGGTGGACTTTAGAAGAGAATCTAGAAATCCTTTAAGGCCGCATCTTATGAATAACTTGCTAGTAGTAATAAGAATAGCGGCACAAAGGGTCGTAATCCTAGCATAAGCTAGGAACAAACCCTTAGCAATACAATGCTCGGCAAACAATATTATTGGGTAGCCAGATATTTCGATGGGACTTCTTTAAAACAAATTGATTCTTCAGGAATTAAACACGCCTACAAAGATATCGACCGCGATAAGCTTGCTGCTTTTGAAATATGGGAAGGTAACTCCCGTATCCTCTTTATCCGCTTCAAAAAAGGCCAACGACTTATTTGGCGGCGCCGAGTGGAAACTAGCCCGGGGGGAATTATTGAGGTCTGCCATATTATCGGTAAACAGGAAACGATTGGCGGCAAAAATTATCAGGGCATTATCGGCCTGTTTGAATCAGACGGCAGGATTGAAATCGCCGGCAAGTTTGAAGAAGGCCACCCCTGGTTTTTCCCGGTCAAAATTCATACCGAAGAGGGTGAGCAGTGGGAGTAAAATCGTGAAGACACAAGATTATATTCTCAGCAAATTTGATCTCAGTTTTGCTGATACCACCCCTCTGCCACTTGAGATACCCAATGTCGGCCGGGATAATCAACGAAGATAAAGAGTAATAAAAATACTCGAATGAAATCCGCATAGGAAGCAATTGGCAATAAATGTACAGGTTATGCTATTATGTCGTCCATGACAGATGAAATGTTCTCCCCGAGCAAGTATTTCGGTTTGATTGCAAAGTGCGCGCTCGATTCTATCGACTCCCCTCAGTACGAAAAAATAGTAGAACTGCTTTTTGACTGTTATAAAAGAGGCGGCACCGTCTACACCATGGGTTGTGGCGGTTCGGCTTCAACTGCCACACATTTTGCGGCGGATCTGGCTAAAACGATCATGGTCACGGGTAACCTCGGATTTAAGGCAATTTCTTTGGTTGATAATATCCCTCTGGTCAGCGCCTGGGTCAATGACAAGGGCTGGAGTTCCATATTTGCGGGTCAACTTAGGTCATGGATTACCAAGGACGATGTTTTAGTGGGATTTTCAGTCCACGGAGGAACTACACAGGGAGATGAAGCCGGCCCCTGGTCGCAAAATTTAGTCTCCGCCATGCAGTTGGCAAAAAAAAGAAAGGCTAGAATTATTGGCTTTGCCGGATTTGATGGTGGTGTCATGAAGGAAATGGCAGATGCTTTAATCATAATTCCCATAAATTCTGAGCCTTTCGCAACTCCCCTGATTGAAGCCATGCATGTAGTCTTACACCACGCAATCATTTATGACTTAAAAGAAAGAATTAAAAGTGGTCATGATAAAAAGACAACCGCTTAACTCATCCGGGATTTTTTACGATTCAGCCAATCTTGTTGATTTTAAAAAATGGTTTGATGCGCGGATTCTGGGCGGCGCCACCACCAATCCGCTCATTTTACAACGGGAGGGAATTTTCAATATCCCCGAATATATTGCCAGTATGATACGGATTGCCGGAAAAAAATTCCCCATCTCAATTGAAATTCCGGATTCCACGCTAACCATAAGCGAAATGGTACGACTGGCTAAAAAATACCGAAAAAGATTTCCCGGGAACGCGGTTGTTAAAATCCCCATGGATCCCCGAGAACCCCAAAAAGCTTTTGAAGTAATTTATAAGCTCGGCCGGGAAGGCATCCGGGTAAATGCCACACTGGGCATAAGTATTGGCCAACTGGTTAGCGCGGCTGAAGCCCTGCGAACCAGTCAAGCGCAGGGCGACAACTACATCAGTTTATTTTGGGCACGCCGCAATGAAGCCAAAGACCAACTCGTCAAAGATTTAGTCAAAAGCGGTATTAAAAAGAAAGAAGCGCTTGCACAAATCCCCGATGCGGCAACAAGTTTATCAATCACCCTCAAGTATCTTGAAACTCACAATTTGGCCACCCGGATAATTATCGGTAGTGTCAGAAATGTGGATCATATCGAAACCGCGTTTTCACTCGGCGCGGATATTGTCACCATTCCACCAAAATTAATTGCAGAATGGATGTTTACTCAAAGAGGAGTTGAAACAGTCGACCAGTTTAATGAAGCATATCGAAGTGTTAAGGATAAAATCAAATTGATCTGAATAGATTATTAATAATCGGTACTACTTCTGAGATTCTTTTTATTGTATAGTCTGCTTTCGCCTGTGTAGCTGCTTCCACTTTATCTGTAGTGTCTTCTGTATGAATATAAATAATGGTAGTACAATCAGTACTCTTTCCGGTTTCAATGTCTGTACCTTTGTCGCCAAGCAAAACACAATTTTCCAGGTCAAGTTTAAATTCTGCTGCAGCTTGCAGCAGTAAACCTGGTTTTGGTTTTCTACAATCACATACTTTCTTTAATTCGGGAACAATAGCCTCCGGGTGATGAAAACAAATATAGGTTTTATCGATAATAGCAGCCTTTTCTTCTAGAAATGAGTGAATTTTTTCCTCAATTGCGTCTGAAGTTTCCTGGGACATTTTTCCTTTGGCAACGCCCGGCTGGTTTGAAACTTCTATTACCAATACACTATTTGCATTTGCCCAGGAAATCACTTTTTCTATATCAGCAACGAGCCGTACATCCTGGGGCTGTTGCGGCGAATCCCAACCGGAAGGATATTTCACCATCCGATTCATTACTCCATCCCGGTCGAGAAATAAGGCCTTATTCATGAATTTAAAATCTTTTCGTGAATTCTGTCTTCAACGAGTTCAGTCAGTTGAGAGGAGCTCGTATAGCTTTCAGCCAGATCGGGATTTTTGTCTAGTATTAAAGAGAACAAATTACTTTCAATAGTTTTCATAATCTCCTCCAGTTTTTCCCAGGTTGTCATATCATAAAAAGGCCTCCCCTTCTCTCCTTCTTCTGCTTTACTCTGCTTAAACATCTCTATCCGTTGTCTCCATGGCAAAATTACTACGTCAGGTAAGTGTCTTGAATCGCGGGCGCCAAACCACACACCAGCAGTATCTTGTTTAGGATTTTCACCAACACTCGAATCAACATAGCGGAGAATAAACTCAGAAAGTTCCCAGGTATCAAAACCGGTAAAATTAGAACCTGTTGCAACAAGTGGTTTCTCCTCTCTGTTGAGTTCATGTGTAATTACCGCTTCTTTTGACACTTTTTCCTGCTGTCTGCGTTTATCAACATCGTGAATTAGTGATATATTTATTAGCCAATCTATTTCTTCAGGAGATCTGCCCAACAACTCTGAAAGAGTTTCAGTCATCACTGCTGATAAAAGTTGGTGTCTGGCCACATTTCTCCAACCTCTCGAACCTTCTTCAACCAATAGTCCGTTTTCTTTGTACATGCGTGCCTGAGAGAGGTGGCGCAGCATGAAGTCTTGAAAATACGCTGTCTTTTTTCTTTGGAACTGGGGATCTTGATGAATAGTTTCAGTACCCATATCAGCTAGAAATCAGCAATAACTTTTGCCCCTTCCGTGTCAAAATGAAAAAACAGTTCTGCCAAACCCTCTTTTTTCATTTCTGTTCTCAGTTGATTTCTATTTTCCAAGCAGCAAAACAAGATGAAGCCTCCTCCGCCGGCGCCCATAATTTTGCCTCCCAGAGCGCCATTTTTTATTCCTAATTCGTAAAGCTGGTCAATTCGCGAAGAACTAATGGAGGCAGAGAGTTTGCGTTTGCTCGTCCAATGCTCGTGCATTAACTTGCCGAAGCTGTAAATATCATTCTTGAGCAAAGCCGTTTCAATCTTTTGGCCGATGGATTTAATCAGATGCAGGCTTTCTATGACTCTTTCATTATTTTTTTCAGTTGCCTGACTTTGACTTTTGAGGATTAGACTCCCCTCACGCCGGATGCCGGTATAAAAAATTAACAGACTGCTTTCTAAATCCCTGACAAAAGCCGGCTCAAGCGCTAATTGTTTTACTTGTACTTCCCCATTCCTGTTTATTTTCAGCTTGGTGATCCCCCCAAAGGCTGCCATATACTGATCCTGTTTTCCCACCGGTCTTTTGAGTCTGTCTATTTCAATTGTACACGCTTCCTCGGCTAAATCTTGCGTTTCGACATATTCATTTTTAAAAGTGTGCAGCGCTTTTAAAAGTGCGACTAAGTAGCTTCCCGATGACCCCATCCCAGTGCCGGCAGGCAGATCGGCAATGGAATTAATTTCGATGGAATCGGTGATCTTTGTCAAGCGCAGGGCTTCTCTAACCAATTCGTGTTTCACCTCTTTAACAGAGTTAACTATTTCCGTTTGCGTGTATTTAACCCGGATCAATTTATCTAACAGCGGCCGGTTTACGGTGATAAACATGTAACGGTTAATGGCTGCCGAAATTAGTGATCCACCGAATTTGGAATAGTAGGAAGGCAGATCTGTTCCACCTCCACCCAAAGGGATCCGAAAAGGCGCTCTGACAAAAATCATGCGCTCATCTTACCGATTTAATGCACTGCTTGCAATATTGACAGGTAGAGGCGAGAATGTAAGGCTATAAATGAAAATCGGAGTCATTGGTCTGTGGCATTTGGGCGAGGTTTATGCATCCTGTTTAGCAGACTTGGGAAATCTCGTGGTGGGATTTGACGCGGATGAAGAAGTTGTCAACAACTTAAACTGCGGAATCTTACCGCTTCAAGAACCAAATTTGGAAAAAATTCTCAGGAAAAATATTAAATCCGGACAGTTAAAATTCACCACAGATTTTAAACTTTTAGCCACTTGTGATGCTATTTGGGTGACAATAGATACACCAGTGGATAAATTAAATAATGCAAATCCGAATAAGGTATTTGTTCAAATTAAAAAATCGTTGCCTTACTTAAAAAATGGCATTTTCATAATTGTTTCCAGTCAACTTCCGGTTGGGAGTTTTAATAAGCTCTCAAAATTGATCAAATCAAGTCGAAAAAATTTCAGATTTGACTACGCGTATCTGCCGGAAAATTTGCGCCTTGGTGAGGCGGTCAAAAGTTTCATGCAACCCTCCCGAATTGTTATCGGGATAGATAATATGGAGCGCAAAGAGGAAGTCATGCGTATTTTCAGAAAACTAAAGACCAATATTCTCACCGTAAGTATTGTCTCATCCGAAATGATCAAACATGCCACCAATGCATTTCTGGCCACCTCATTATCTTTCATTTATGATATTGCCGATATTTGTGAGGCAGTCGGAGCTGATGTGGTTGAGGTTTCAAAAGCACTCTATGCGGACGAGCGAATTGGCGGAAAAGCATATCTGGATGCAAGTGCGGGATTTTCCGGAGGTCATCTGGAACGGGACTTGCAATATTTGCGCAAGGAAGGTAAATCCAAAAAAATAAACCTGCCGGTAATAAATTCGGTGATTAGAAAAAATAAACACCGCAGTCAAATTGTTTTTAGGAAAATTACTCCCCTTTTGGGAACTTTTAAAGGTAAAACCATAACATTTTTTGGCCTGACTTACAAAAGCGGCACGCCAACGCTGGTGCGTTCTTTGCCGATTCGGTTGGCCAGGGAAGCGTTGCAACAGGACGCAAAAATTCATCTCTACGACCCGTGGATCAAAAAAAGTGAAATAACCAAAGAAATTGCGCCAGATAAGTTCAGTTATTTTGCAGATCCATATGAGTCGGTGAAGGGAAGCCAGGTAATTGTATGTATTACCCCCTGGCCGGAATTAAAAAAACTTGGATTTAGAAAAATTGCCAAGTTGCTGATCGACCCAAAAATATTTTTTGACGGCAGGAATTATTTTGCGGATGTAAGAAACATAATTGAAGCAACGGGTATAAAGTATATCGGAGTCGGACGATGACAAAGAAGTTTACGGATAAAAAGGTAATTATAACCGGTGGCAGCGGTGGCATTGGCAGCGCAATTGCGGCAGGGTTTTTACGCGAAGGCGCGCATGTATTGATTCTTGGAAGAGATAAGGAGAAATTACTTAAGAAACAAAAAGAGTTGGGAAAAATATCTCCAAAGATTGAGATTAGGGTAACAGATGTTTCGGATAGAAGACAAGCAAAAAAAATGGGTGTTTTTATTAAAAATCAATTCGGCGCACAGGTAGATGTTTTGGTAAATGCTGCGGGTATCTATGGACCAATAGGCAAACTGGAAGAATTGGATCTAGATCTTTGGCAACGGGCAATTGAAGTTAATTTGTTAGGGACGGTGCAGATGTGCGCTCTCGTCATACCTTTTATGAAAAAAAGGTGGCGCGGGAAGATTATTAACTTCTCCGGAGGCGGTGATGGTGCATTTCCCAGATTCTCGGCTTACAGTGCTTCAAAAGGGGCAATACTGCGATTCACCGAAAGTTTGGCTGCTGAACTTGTTAAATATAATATTTTTGTTAATGCGGTGGCTCCAGGAGCCGTAAACACCGGACTTTTGGAGGAAGTGTTAAAAGCAGGCATAAGTAAGGTAGGTAGAGATTTTTATTTGGCATCAAAAAAGCAGAAGACCCAAGGTGGTGTATCGCCGGATAAAGTTCGCGATTTACTATTGTTTTTGGCATCAGAGCAGTCTGGGAATTTAACAGGCAAAACGATAAGCGCAGTACGAGATAACTGGAAAGACATTCCGAAACATTTAAAGATGCTAACTAAAACTGATATCTATAATACACGCAAAATTAAACCTCAGGATCGCGGCTATGACTGGTAAACCCCGAACCAATTTTAATGAAAGTCTTTTGGGTAACAGCGAGGAAGTCCCAAGTCGTGATTCGTCGGAATTGGTACGGGGTAAAATTTATTTTGCTTTAATTGGTGCCGGGAGAATGGGCAAACGGTGGGCGTCGGTGCTGTCAAAATATGAAAGTGTTGCACTTGACGTCATTGTTGACTCCGGCTCAGGCAGAGCTGCAAATCTGGCAGCACTCATCCCCGGTTGCACTGCGACTAAAGATCTTCAGGCCGTATTAAACAATAAAGCTATTGACGCCGTTATAATTGCCACACCGCATAAGTTTCTCTCCCCCATCTCCACTCTCGCACTTAAATCGGGAAAACATGTGCTGTGTGAAAAGCCGGGCGCTATAACATCGGCAGAGATTAAAAAGAACATCGTTTTAGCACGGAAAAAAAAGTTGAAATATATGATCGGATATAATCATCGGTTTCATGATGCCTTTATCAAAGCCAGAAATTTTTATCAAAAGGGATTGATTGGCAAAATTATATTTATCAGAGCCAGGTATGGATTTGGCGGCAGAATGGGATACGATAAGGAATGGCGCTTAAACAAAACTCTTAGTGGTGGCGGACAATTGCTTGATCAGGGCGTGCACATGATCGATTTAGCGCTATCATTTATTGGCAAGGTTGGCAAAGTGCGGGGTTTTACAAGCGACACTTTCTGGAAATCTGGAGCAGAAGATAACGCGTTTCTACTACTGCAAGGTAAAAATAAAGTTATCGCCTCAATTCATGTCAGCTTGACGCAGTGGAAACCATTGCATAACTTTGAAATTTATGGCACTAAGGGTTTTTTATCTATAGAAGGACTTGGCCGCAAGTATGATGGTAACGAAAAGCTGGTCGTGGGCAAACGCACAGCTGATTTTACCAGTGCAGTAACAGAACAAACAATTGTATGTAATTCCAATGCTGATGATTCATTAACTCGGCAGTTGAAAGAATTTATTGCGGCAATCAAGCAAAAAAGGTCACCAGTCCCCGCGCCAAGAAACGCGTATGAAACGTTGAAAATTGTGGAAGAAATATATAGAACTAATAAATTATAGTAACCATAAAAAATGTCATCCCCGACTCCGATCGGGGATCCAGAAATTTACCTGGATTCCCGTTTTCACGGGAATAACAAAAACTAAATTTTTTTACTGTCTATATGAAACAAAAAGAACTCGTTTTAGTCACCGGTGGTGCGGGATTTATCGGTTCCCATCTGGTAGACGCCTTAATCGCTCATGGTTATCGAGTGCGTGTTTTGGATAACCTTTCGCCTCCCACCCATAATAGTAAGCTTCCTGACTGGTTTAATAAGAAAGCCGAATTTATCAAAGGCGATGTAAGTCTTAAAAAAGACTGGCACGGCGCGCTTATTGGCGTGGATTATGTTTTTCATTTAGCTGCTTATATGGATTATCATTTGGATTTTAGTAAGTACTTTGTTACTAACGTTTCAAGTACGGCACTGCTGTATGAGACAATCGTTGAATACAAACTCGTGGTTAAGAAAATTATCATTGCCTCCTCCCAATCTATTTATGGTGAGGGCAAATATGTGTGTGGCAAACACGGAGTATTTTATGCCTCACCTAGAACTGAATCTCAATTGCGAAAACATTTGTGGGACATTAGATGTCCTAGAGATAATAAGCTTGCAAAAGCATTACCCCAAGAAGAAACCGACCAGCTCCACCCACAAATTCCCTATGCTATAGCCAAGGCCGCGGCTGAACAGCTTGGTCTCACGCTTGGAAGTACGTACTGGATTCCCACAGTTGTACTGAGGTATTCCATAGTACAGGGCTCCCGGCAATCATTCCGTCATTTTTATTCAGGGGCCTTGCGAGACTTTTGCGTCAGAGCGCTGAACAGGCTACCAATCGTGATGCAGGAAGACGGACAACAGAAGCGCGATTTTGTAAATATACATGATGTGACTGATGCACATCTTTTAGTGCTGCAAAACAAAAACACCGACTATCAAGTGTTTAACCTGGGAAGTGGTATAGAAACCCGCGTAATAGAACTGGCCAAAATGGTTTGTGAAGTTGCTGGAACCACGTTTACGCCAGAGATGAGGGAAGAATTCAGAATTAATTCCCCCCATAATGCAATAATGAATATCGATAAATTTAAAGCTCTCGGCTGGAAACCAAAACGCTCTTTGGAAAATAGTGTGCGGGAGTATGCAACTTGGGTGCGCAATTACCCTGAAGCTTTGCGTTTCTGGAGAAAAACCTATAAAAACATGCGAAAGGAAAATATACTGAAGTAGGACTTGCGCAGATATTGATAATGTACTTACACTGTCATGCCGAACTCGTTTCGGCATCTCAAACGCTTGTGATCCTGAAACAAGTTCAGGATGACGCAAGATTGCGTAACTCTTACTAAAACTATGAAAGCAGTCATACTTGCCGCGGGAGAAGGAATAAGAATGCGACCCTTAACACTAACAATTCCTAAACCGCTGCTTAAGGTAAACGGGAAACCGATTATTGAATATATTCTGGAATCTTTTCCCCCCCAGATTGACGAAGTGATTATCGTAGTCAAATATCTGGGATTTCAGATAAAAAAACATCTTGGTAATAAATACCGGAATTTGAAAATAAAATATGCCCAAGGATCTGACAAAGGAACGGCGTATAGCTTTTTGGCAGCAAAAATTTATCTTCATAATGAAAGATTTCTCCTGGTTTACGGGGATGAAATTCCAGACCCAATTGACGTCCAAAATTGTTTAGCAAAAGATTTAAGCATCCTTACTTTTAAAACGCAAAGCCCGCAAGCTTGCGGTATCGCTTATTTGCGAAAAGACGGTACGATTGTAAAAATTATAGAAAAACCTCAAAAATCCAAATCAGATCTCGCGGTTGACGGAGTGATAGTTTTAAATACAGACATTTTTAATTACCTACCGCAACTCACTAAGGGTGAGTATTATTTCAGCACCTTGGTTGGGTCATTTGTCCGTGACTATCCAGTAGTTCCGGTACTGGCTAGGAATTTTATTGGAGATATAACTTCACCTCACGACTTAATGAGAGTTAGGAGGTTACTCAGATTAAGACATCAGTAATTAAATTTCCTTGCTTGTTTAATAATAACGTGGTATTTTTTTAAAAAGTTCGGAAAAAAATATGGCCATAGATTTATCAGTAGTGATCCCTAGTCGGAACTCTCCCTTTACTTCCAAAACTATCCAAGATATCTTGGAAAAAGCAGTTACCAATATTGAAATTATCGTTAATGTCGATGAGAACTGGCCAGATCCCTTGGTGGAAGACAAAAGAATTACCTATATTCATCCC
>Ga0075643_130_pt1 | contig 20032 bp, 18 predicted proteins | sample RifGroA1_FD_68207 | JGI IMG/M metagenome (GOLD analysis project Ga0075643, IMG submission 68207) | Microgenomates (Gottesmanbacteria) bacterium GW2011_GWA1_43_11 | reverse complement strand
GGGGGTCGAAGGTGGTGGAGTTGCTGTACCAGTTTCCCCCTGGACATAGAATGAAGGGCTGCCGCTTGTAGTATAACCAAGAGGAGCCAAATCAAAAGTAGAATAAACATACTTGCCCGCAGTTGTTTGCCACTTTAAAACAGGGACTAAAGTATTTTTTGTGTCCTGGTAATTTTTTGCGTAAAACGCAACCCCTTGTGATGTGTATGCTGATCCGGGAGTACTAGTTTCATAAAGATGCACGCCGCTTGACGCATCAAGCCAGTCATAAATAGGAATAAGATCATAAGCCGGCACGGAAGATACCGTAAAAGCATTCCCATCTAACGTATAACCGCTAGGGCCGACTGTCGAACTTTGCATGTAAACAGTACTTCCTTGACTATTGCTCCATTGGTACAAAGCTGACCCCAAAATTATTTCCTGCATATAAACTTGGTATTCTGTCCCATTGGAATAGGTCTCGTAAAGAATCGGCCCACTGGAAAATTGCGGATGCTGCGCACCCCCGTAGCAGAAAAAGCCCGTAGCCCCGCTAACCCATTGGTCACAGTGCACAAGAATAACCTCACTGCTCCAGGGGCCGGACAAATTATCGGCAGCCCTGGCCGCAACCACACTTACAATACCGGTGTTGTACGTTGCAACCCATTTGCCTACAAAATCGCTGTATCGGACAGACACTCCATGGGTATAAGTAAACGGGCTAACATTGTTAAGCCACATAAGCCCTCTTCCGCTCCTCCAAAGAGGGGCAACTTCTGAAAAATTAGAAACAAAGCTGGTTCCGTTCCAATATTGGTAATCGGATATATTATTATTGGTAACTGCGGCAAGCGGCACTTTCATTAAACCTTGCCCAATCTGGCCACTTGCGCCCTCAACAGAAACGTAAATGTAAACATCACTGCCCGAGACAGTAGTCTGGCCACCCATTAGCTTTATACCGTAATTGCTGTAAAGCGTGTTGTTATTCCACAAGTAACAATTGCCGGAATTTGTGCATGTCCCCAAACGCTGTGTGGACAAATCAGTTATGTTCATCCTTGCAAGACCGGTTCCTTGCGGGTTAAGGGAATAATCAACGCCAACGTAGTAGAAATAAATGTATCCTGATGCAATATCAGAATCTATCCACGAAACCGGCCATGCTGTTAATTCACCAACTGCAGGAAGCAGAGGGAAAAGCGCTGTCGCAGTAGGTCCGCTTGCTTTACTGGTTAAGCTCATACAACTCGCCGCATTTGTATCTGTCGTATAACTTACGCTGTTTGGCAAAATCCATCCAGAAGGTCCTGTAATATCCCCAAACATAAAATAGCTTTTACCTCCAAAATAAGTGCTTACTCCGCCATCCTGGCCGTGAATGCCCACACTCCTCTGGTTTGTCCCAAGGAGCGAGCAGACCTTTCTGCTGGCAAAAGCAACGATTGGTTTGTCTGTTTGGAAAGGGACGCCGCTTATACTAGCCGATTTAACCTGAGGTTTTATTCCATCAATTACTAAAAATGCCACAACAACCAAAAGAATTATAGAAACCAGACATAAGAAAAAAATTCTGTTTTTGAAAAAGTTCGCAGGAATATCAATCATTGGCGTTCAAAAGCATTTACGGACAATTAGCTGCAGTTGTCGATTGCCCCGGTGGGCTTGCAGAACTGCCAGGGTAAATGTGGTTTGTCCCTTGACCAAAATTAAATGCCTTAACCCGCCAAAAGTAAGTTGCGCCGGCCTGGGGTGCAAACTGGTTTCCGCCTGCTGTTGAATCACTGTCTCCGCTATCCAGCCTCCCGCCCGTTAAACTCAAAGCACCATTATCCCATACAAACTGCACCGGAATCCCAATATCAGAAGACTCATTGTCAATTCGGTACACACCCTTAACACCCCAAACAGATGGGCTTTTACTTGTATTAGATGGTCCGTTGAAAGGGTCACGGCTAATATCAAGCCAGAACCCGCTTTCATAATTAGAATTATCCTGCCAACTAAAATTAATTACCGGGTTAGCTCCATTGCATGAAGCTGTAGCAGTCAATAAAGACGGGTCGCCTGCAATAGGCGGTGGCGGAGTAGGTGTTGGCAATGGAGTAGGAGTAGGTCCTGGAGTTGGGGTAGGGCTTGGCCCGCTCAACGTCGTCTTCATCCAGTAGGTACTGTACGGATTAAACCCCGAGCAAAATCTGGACATTCTAAAATAAACTGTCTGGCCGTCACCTTCTTCATACCTCTCACGCATATAAGGGGCATAAAGACATGGATAAGTTGCTCCGGTTACAACTTCCTGCGGGTCACCCCATGGACCCCATAAATTAGGAGCAGACCTATACTCAATGGTATACGGTGATACGTCCCGAAGGTACATCATAATATATTGCCCCAAATAGTTATCCCAGCGCACGCTAAGTTCTCCAACCGGAGCAGGTACAACAGTCACAGCCGAACTTTCGGCACCAGCAGTCCAAATAGGATTTTGTGATGCATCATAACCCGTAACATATTCATACGCCGCTTTGTTTTCAATGGAACCCTCTAAAACCCGCATCAGTTTTGCGCCACCGGCCCTTCCGCAAGGTATACCGAAAAGGTATACGTAACCGTCTTTCTTGTAGATTGCCACCTGATTAAAGTTTCCCGGATTCCATTTAAGACCTGTTAGTTTTGTCCAGTTCTGGCCACCGTCTGTTGACTTGGCAACAGACGAATAATTGCATGACCAGCTTGGCGAAATTGTGCCCTCAAAGTAATACAGGTAACCTGTGGAACCAACACTCACACCGTAAGTCGGAATTGCCGTTTCGGTTAAAGGTCCCGCGTCATTTGGGATAATCTCCTTGGCTTTGCCGTCGGCTCCAAGAATCCAGCCATCAAAGGTTATACCGTCTGAAGGGTTAGCATCAGTGGTATATGCAAGCGTATTGCTGCGCCAGTTTGTGGGAGTCGAACTTAAGGGGCATCCAAACGTATCGCCAAAAACGATATACACCCTGCCGTTCCAGTCGAACATACTTCCCAAATCCGCACCGCAAACATCGACATTTTGGGTAGAATTATTCCCGTCCGGCCCTATTTCCTTGCCACCAATACTCGGCGATGGTGAAGGTGAGCTCGATGCACATGTTGCCCCAAAATAGTCTTCCACCAAAATTAAATCAAGTATGCTGATAATTTCGTCAGCATCAAGGTCATATCTTCTGTCATAACCGGCGCTTCCCACTGACGACCCATAATGAAATATTACTAGAGTTTGATCTGCATTATCGACAAGTCCATCATTATTAAAATCTGGCGGCCAGGCATCAGCACCGCAGGCAAGATTAACATCCGTGCCCATATAGCTTTCTACATAATCGGTGAATCCGTCACCGTCAGTATCTGTAGTTGGCCTAGGCGTCGGAGTAGGGGTAGGGGTAGGGTAATACAATTTCTCTGCCGTAGCTTTAGCATTATCAAAATCACCGATAAAATCCCACCAGTTGGATAATTCCGGATTGGGATTATTTAAACCGGGCATATTTTGCCAGCGCCAAACTTGGTACCTGGTCTCTACACACGCCCACCTTTCACAATTTACATTAACCTTTTCGCCAGTACCTAAAGGATTCCAATCTTCACAGTCAGTCCAGGAAAATCGGGTATTGGTATAGTCATATTCCCAACCAGTGTTTGGTGGTGTGTGAGTCCAGCCGCAACGGTGAAAATCTGCACCGCTGCCATCGTTGCTGCCATAAGTAGTAAATGGTCCGATAAAATTGTTTTCATACATAGGATCTCCAACCCTCTTCATCATTACCCCAATTTGATGACCATGGTTATGAACAGCCTCATTTGTACCCCTGCCATAATTATAATTGTATAAATAATAAGTCTTAGAGCAAATCGGCATGCCACTAACAGGATAACTGTTAGCTATATTCCCGTATGGACCTGCCATGTATGATTCGGCTAGTGCTATTGGCCCCCAATGATAACCAAATAACCAAACCTCCTTCAGGCCGAGATTATCAACATAATCGCAGATATTAATGCTATTCATCATAGACGCGTAATCGGGATAATGAAAAAGGGATATGGACTCTACGGCACCCCCAGAAACTATCGCCATAGCACTAGCATAACGACCTCCGCCACCCGTGAAAGTCACCGATGGTACAGAGGTATAACCGGACCCGCCATTTGTAACCGTCACAGCGCTTACTTTTCCTCCGGTAATTGTAGCTGTAGCACTCGCGCCAGTACCTCCACCACCTAATATAGTCACCGTAGGTGCTGAGGTATAACAACAACCACCGCTTACCACATCACCCGGAGATAGGGAAGTTAAATATTCCTTATCGTCTATAAAGCTGTAATGAAGACCAGCTTGGGCACTCGGATCCTTGTATCCATGAAACTTGCTGCCTTCCTGTAAGGCGTCAACAGTGCCATTTTTAATATTGTCTACATGAGCCCTAATGTCACCAAGTGAAGCATCAACACCTGTAATTTGTGAATCAAGTTTCGTACCATCAAGGGGGTCTGTCGGGAAATACCTCAAAACCAAAACGGGCATGTTATACTGCCTACTCTTGTCTGGCACACTTGTCGACGCAGCTTTCACTTCAGGTTTTGTTTTTTGATAATTAAAATGCTTGAAAATAAATAAAGAAGTGGCAACCGCCACAACCAAACAGGCAATAAAGACACCTTTTTTGTGAGATCTTCTTAAGTTATCCCAGGCTAACATCGGTACAATTTAAGTATATCAATTTATCTCAATTATTTGTTACCTGAATGAAAGCTTTTGTGTACGTCTTTTAGCTGTGCATTGGTAACGTGCGTATAAATCTGGGTTGTCGCCACATTTTTATCCGTTGCAAAAGAATGCCGCAGGACATGCGGTGATGCCTTAACAGGCAAGCGCGCTTTCCTGACATATTTATCAACTGCCCTCTGAACAGACCTTGGTGTCAGCCTCATTTTCTCACCGTTTATTGTAGGTTCCTGATTTCCTGCATACCTGATAAATAACGGCGCAAAAGAATCGGCCCTTTTTGTCAAATACTTTTCAAGCCAGATTTTAGCCCTATCCGAAAGGAACACAACCCGCGCCCGGCCGCCTTTGCCGATTACCCCAAACTCACCTCTCTGTAAATTTACCTGTTCACGGTTAAGCCTGCACAGTTCGGAAACACGAAGACCTGTCGAAAAGAGCATCTCCAGAAGCGCTTTGTCTCTTAAGCCTCGCTCACTCGAAACGTCGGGTTGGCCTAAAAGCCTGTCTAATTGGTCGCGGTCCAAAAATTTCAAAGACCTCGATTCGGTTTTGGGAAGCTCAATCTTATCCGGCGTCACAACCTTTAAATCTTTTCTAACTAAATACCGCAAAAAGGACCTCAAGGCTATAACATAATAATTTTGTGTAACTTTCTTGATTGGTAAATTACCATTTGGACTATTGTAATGAGCTAAATAAACACGATATTTACGGACAACCTCAAGAGTCAAGTCTTGGGGCTTGGCGATAGGGGAATTGGCCTTGGACCAGTTGCAAAAAAAATTTAAATAATGTCGGTAATCGCGGATAGTAAGAGGGGATAAATTCCGTTCTATTTCACAGTATATTCCAAAAAGTCTGTAATTTGGGCAGTTAAATCAAACATATCAATCTAACAATTTAGCAATATAACAATGTAGCAATCTATTTACATTCTACGACGCATATACAAACAAAATCAACAAATAGAGAGGCCAGCTCCGAAATTGTACGACGCATCATCGACCTATAGTTTGCAATGTTAATTATTTTTTTTATATAATAAGAAACCGTGACAGAATTACCAACATCTACAGATCGGCATCAAGAACCGTATGGAATGTTTGCCATATCAGAGATAGACCGTGACATCAGTTCTTATTCCGAAGTACTAAGGGATAGTGAGGGAAACCCCTTAATAGGAACCGCTAGTATTCTTCTTCGCAAAAGTGGTAGGCTACGTTTTTTGGATGCCGGCTGCGGAACCGGCAGGGCCATCTTTAGCCTAAGAGAAGAGTTAACCTTGGCAACGGGACTGCCGAAAGAAACGATTGACGTTACAGGTATAAACGATGTTGACTATAGGTCTAAAAGCAGGATGGTAGAAGTTCAAAGGGCAGCCCTGAGTGGAAGCTTGGGTTATTTAGTTGCGGATTTAGATGACGTAGAGCTACCTTCGGATTATTTCGATTTAATCACTAGCGTCGAGGTACTTATCCATAATGACAACGATAAGGCTCTCAGGATAATAAATAAGCTTCTTTGGGCATTAACTCCAGGCGGCAAGATGTATTTTACCTTAAGGGAGAATCAAAGACAGGCTATGTCACCACGTATCGAAGACCTCAACTGGTCAGGTTTTACAGTGTTCGAGAGACGAGTTCACGACCAGTGGACAGGAAACAATTCAAGAATTGTTACCATAGTAGAAAAAGATAAAGTTCGACAACAAGATCAATAAACTGCTAAAATATACATTAATGGCTTCAGGCAAATATAAACGCGTCCTCCTAAAGCTCTCCGGTGAAATGTTTCTAGGCACAAGGCAATACGGAATAGACCCCGAATTTACAACTTGGCTGGCAAAAGAAATCATCAAGGCCCAAAAAGACGGCGTCCAGATTGCCGCAGTTGTCGGCGGGGGCAACATTTTCCGCGGCACTTCAGCCGAAGAAAACGGCTTGGAGCGAACAGTCGGTGATTATATCGGTATGCTGGCAACCATCATGAATTCCCTGGCGCTCCAGGCAGCTTTGGAAAAAGAAGGCCAGCCGGCCCGCGTCCTTTCGGCAATCGACATAAAAGACGTTTGCGAACCATACATCCGCCGCCGGGCAATCAGGCATCTGGAAAAAGGCCGGGTAGTAATATTTGCCGGCGGGACAGGAAACCCCTACTTTACAACCGACACTACAGCAGCCCTAAGGGCACTTGAAACAAAATGCGACGTTATACTAAAAGCCACAAAAGTAGACGGCGTCTACGAAAAAGATCCAACAAAACATGAGGGCGCCAAAAAATTCGAGAACCTGACTTTCACCCAAGCCCTCGCAAGCGACGACATCCAGGTTTTGGACAACAGCGCGCTTTCCCTTTGCAAAGACCACAAAATCCCAATTATAGTTTTTAACCTAAACCAAGAGGGTAATATCGAAAAAGCCGTTTCCGGCGAAAAAATCGGAACTTTAATATCCTGAGCGCAGTCGAAGGATTAATATCCTAACCCTTTCCATTTAACCTATAGTATTTTAGTCTGTCGTGTGGTAAAATCATAGCTTATGAAAGAAACGCTTGGCGACCAAGTTATAAATCTAGACCTGGAAGATGCTGCCGTAATAGTAAATGCTGATACAGCTATAGCAAAGGCCAGAAAGAGACGACGTCTGGATTTGGTTTATATGCTAAAAGGTCCAAAATATACCGCAGTAAAAATCGCGGAAGGCCGTCACAAATTTACGCATCTAACAACAGCATTTGCCCAAACTGAATATGGTCCACAAGAAACACAAGCATTTCCACTAGTAATTAAAGTAGATGCCGACACCATAACCGATGACGCTTTAATTAAATCAACAATGGAGTTTTGCAAAAACCACTTGCCAAACATCGGACGAACCAAAGTAAATATATTTACCAGTCTACAAGATTACCTTAATAAAAGACCTGCAATAACTTTTGTTCCATCAGCCGAAATTGCAGCCTAAAAAGGCCGATTTTACCCACATTTTAGCCTCAACAAGCCCATTATTGCCCGCCAAACGGCTTTTATAAGACAAAGACGATAAAGAGGCCATTGGATCTTGATCATTTAATAGCAAAAAGGCCTTAAAATTATCTTTTTACTACAAACGGGGGATAAGTAAGGCAAAATAGACAAAACAACAAAAAGAAGAAAAAGCGGCAAATAAGCAGAAAATAACAAAAATCAAAGAAAGGAAAAAGGCAAGATCAACAAAAGCTAACTAGCCATATCTCCCTCTTCCAGCTTCAGTATGCGTCGCAAAAGTATCATTGTGCGACGCAGTAGCAAATAGGAAATTGGGCCACTACCCGGGGAATATAGGAGGACAAAAAAATTAAATTAAAAACTTACTAATCACTTTTTACTTGTCACTTTTGGCCTAAATTTGCCCCTTCCCCAAAAAAGCCCTTTTTGGGCTTTTTTACCTCAATTAGCAGTTTAAAGTTCTACATGCCAAGAAAATGTAAGAGGTACATACCGGGGGCGTAGTAGTCTTATAGTCCTCTGCTTTTATTTCGGCCAATGCTTAATTGGTGTTCCAATTGCGGGAATTTTTGTTCAATGCATATTTTTCACGCATCCCGTTTTCACGATTTCACAAAACTATAACTATATCACACTATATCACCTACTTCTCTTCCCCGCCTCCTCTATCCCCAACTTTTTCGATATTTTATTTGAAGCTAATTTGTGGCTAAAGAAATTTTATTATTTGCTTCGGGTTCAACAGTAATTGTCCACTTCCCTCAATAAAACTATAGGCCTAATATTACTGGCTCAGGGATCTGCCCAAAAATGGACAGACCTTCACTTAGGATACTCTGGACAAAGGCCTGACCTTAACCTGACACAATTCCTAATAACTAGTGGCTAGTGGCAACACCCTACCCACCCCATCTTGAGGAAACCATAATAATTATCGCCACCACAAAAGCAACCGACAAATGCTCCACAACTACCCGCGGCTTCATCTTCTCATGAAAGACAAACTGGCCAAGCCCCAAAAGTACATACATAACGGTTACAACCACCAAGGCTGCATTAATCGGTTCAATCGGCCAGAAAGAAAAAATAGCCGCAATTTGAGCCGTAACAAGCGTAAACACGAGTGTATGTTGGAACACTTTGCGTGTAATATATTCCTCCAGGTCAAACGACCATAAACCTACAAGGTAAATTGGGCCGCATATGGCAACAACACCAAGTATCGTAATAAAAATTGAAATATGGAGCGAAAACAATACGTTGACCAAAAAGAAGGCTGCAACCAAAGAAAATAGATGCCCTACCGCGTGTGCCGCCCTCAAAAGCGCAATGGTCCTGATTGCCGCCACGTTGTAAATATTGGAAGTCAACATCAAAAGATAAACCGAAATACCAAACGCCAGCGCAAAAGGCACGCGTGTTATCCATCTTACTGGCAATAAAAAGTAAAAAAGCGTTGCTCCTGTCACAAAATAAACCGGCAGAAGCAGCAAAAGAAAGTACTTTATACCGGAAAGCTCACCCCATAAGGAAAAAATAGCCAAAAAAGCCGCTGCAACAGCTAAAAAACCCATCACCTGATAACGTACTGACTCCGAAACGGTTTGTGCCGCAATAAGTATAGCGGTTAAAAAAAACGACATCATAATAAACCGCTGACGTTTGGTTATCTCGTAAGATGTTATTTTAGAAAAAAGTTTTAGCTTCATGGCTAAGGGCAGGTCTTAACTTAGGTGTGGCTTGACAAAGGCCTGCTGCCCTTTTTCTTAGTTACCTTTGTCTCCTTTTCGTCCAATGGACGACCAGCTTTTGGCTGGGATACTTTTATATAGTGGCAAATTGCAACCGCCAGCGCGTCTGCCGCATCGTCTATATAACCGTTTGCCGGTTTTGCCAATTTTCTTTTACCCAAATACCTCATCACATATTTCTGGATTTCCTTTTTATCTGCTTTCCCCGATCCCGTTATCGTGTGCTTTACATGAAGCCCTTGGTATTCAAATATAGGTATCCTATAGGATGCAACGGTCGAGAGCACAACTCCTCTTGCCTGCCCCACCGTCATAGCCGTCCGGGAGTTAACTCCAAAGAACAACTGTTCAATAGATACGCAATCAGGTTTATGCTGTTTTAACAGCTTATGCAAGTCTTTTTGGATACTATATAACCTCAGAGGCATTTCCTGCTCTTTGGGTGTTACTATACATCCGTATTCAATTAGCTGGAATTGTTTTTTTGACGTGTCTATAAGGGTTTCAATAACCCCATAGCCTGTGGTAGCAGTACCTGGATCTATACCAAAAATGATCATAAATTCAAAACTTCCTTAAATCAAATAAACTCGGTTTTGGATTTATATCAGAGGAGCACCATTGCGAGGACAAAGTCGATTAAGGTCGACGAGTCTCGCAAGGCGAACTGCTGATATAAAATTCATTTTACTCTCTCGGTCTTGGACCGTCGTATTCTACTTCCGACTCATCCAAACGCCTTACCGGTTTTTCGCGTAAAGCTTCTTCAACAACATGGGCAACAATTCCGGGAGTTCTGGCAATTATAAATATTCCCTTTCCAACTTTGGAATTAAATCCCATCTCAAGAAGCAGAGCCCCGAAAATTCCGTCAATGTTTAAGGGTAGTTTCTTTGCGCCCTTTGAAACTTCTGCTTCAACTTCCAGGGCAAACTTTACATATTTACCGTAGAAACCAAGCTTCTTGGCAATCTCCAAAAGCTTTTGGGTTCTTGGGTCAACCGTATAAAGCCTGTGGCCAAAACCGGAAACCCGCTCTCCCCTTTTGGCAAAATCACTAACCATCTCGCCTGCTCCAACTGTCTGCCATTTCTTAAAATTTTCCATTGTCTGCTCAATAGCCCCGCCGTGGAATTCCCCAAATGCCAGAACTCCTGCCGCAACTGCTGCCTGCACCGGTGACCCCGCCGAATAAACATTTCTTGCAGCCACAACGGAAGAAGGCTCCACACCGTGGTCTATGGCAATCGTAAAAATCGCATCCAGCATCCGCTCGGCATTTTTGTCCGGCATTTTGCCCATTAAAATCAGATAAATTGTCCTTGTAAAAGATGGTGATTCGGCAAGTTTTGTAAGATCGTAACCGTAAACATACGGTTTGCCGTTGTGGTGGGTCGAAATCGATGTTTTATACGCTTTTGACATATATTAAGTTTAATTATACCTGATCCTCGAGCTCATCCACTACTTTAACACGTTCTTAACAAGTTTCGGTATATCCTCAAAATTGCTAGCAACTATAGCCCCTGAGCCTTTGAGGATTTTTATTTTTCCCTCCATTGTTGATTCCAATCCTACTATTGCCCCGGCATGACCCAAAGCTGTATCTTTCGGCAGCTTTTCAGCAAAACTTCCGGCCAAAAAAACAATAAAAGGTTTTGTGAATTTTTTCTCCGCCAACAATTTTGCCGCCTCTACTTCCGCATTTCCTCCAACTTCACCAAATGCTACAACTACTTTTGTCTGGTCATCATCCTGAAATAACACCAATGCGTCCGCAAAAGTCATACCGACCAAAAGGTCTCCGCCTATCCCAACAACTGTAGATTGCCCCAACCCCGCGCCCGTTATCATCGCCCCAAGTTCCGAACACATTCCTCCGGATTTAGAAATAACCCCAACCGGGCCTTTAGAAAAAGTAATCTTGGCATTTGGCCCGCCAATAGAACCTATTTTCCCTTCCCCCGGAGAAATAGCCCCAACAGAATTAGGCCCTAAAACCCGCACCCCTTTTTCTTTTGCGCGATACAAAATTCGGCAGGTATCCAAGACCGGCACCCGTTCTGCAAAAATATGGATTAAGGGAATTCCCGCATCTATTGCTTCCATTGCAGCGTCCATTGTCAGCATCGGCGGAACGTTTACCATTGCGCAATCAACAGACCCCAACTGACCAGTCAGCTCTTTAACAGAATTAAAAACCGGCAGTCCCATTGCAACTTGTCCGCCTTTTCCCGGTGTCACTCCGCCAACAACTTTCATTCCGTAATCCAAAAGGTCGGCACAAGCCGAGAGTCCCGACTTACCGGTAATCCCCTGAATTAAGATTTTTGTTTCGCTATTTACTAATATCGCCATGGCTTTTGAAATTTTTAGAAAGCTCCACCATCTTCTGACATGCTACCGAAATGGGCGTCTCCGGCCCGAACAGGTGGATATCATAACCTTCTTTTTTAGCTAATTTTTCCAGCATTTCATATGCTTCTTTTTGCCTTGGCCCACCCCGGCGAATCACAATTGGATAATTTGGTTTAGGATTCACTTCCGCTAGGCCATCTGCAAAACCCGCCAGCGTTTCATAAATATCCGTAAAGTTGGCAACCGCCCCGCAAACCAAGCAGCCTGCCAAACCCTCCTCACTCAAAGTTATTTTCGTGAGTCTCTCCACTTTTTCCCGCGGCGGGTTTCCCGAATATTCCGTGTAATTTGAAGGTTTCGCGCCATTTGCAACCAAAGCATCCATAACCAAAAGCGACGCTCCGCCCCCGGATGCCAGTACCGCAATGCCTGCCCCGTAATTTTTATCTTCGGGGTCACCTCCGAATTCTATAAATGTCGAGCCGGCACTCCCGCGGTAATCTTCCTCGTCAATTTTTTTGGCAGCCAGTTCCCTTTGTGTCGGAACCGCTCCTGCTGCACCTTTTGGCAAAACATCAATATCCCTATGCCGCGAAAGCGCAGCATCATCTAAAATTACCTTGGCATCTACCGCCAAATAACTTTCTCCAACTTTTGCAATCGGATTAACTTCCACCAGCCGACAATCATAGCGGACAAACACATCCCAAAGCCGCATCAAAAAATCAACTAAGTCCTCATCTTTACCGGCAATTTTTGCTAAATCTTTTTTATTTGGACCCGAAAACGGATTAATGTCTACCCTAACAATTGCTTCCGGATCCTTCGTCTTGACTTCCTCGATATCCATTCCCCCGCTTTTAGAAAACAGTAAAAACGGAATTTTTAAAACCGTGTCGTAAGTAATCGAAGCATAAAATTCACTTTCTATTTCCACCTTTTCGGCCAGAGTTATAAACCTTACCTCTTCCCCACCACCTCGTCCTTCCGAAGCTTCATGCGAAGGAGGAAAAGAAGATCCAAAACTTTTTTTACAAAAATCCAAAAGCTGCTTTTCATTTGTACAAATTTTAATTCCCCCGCCTTTCCCACGTTTGCCGGAAAGCACCTGTACTTTGGCAACTATTGGAAATTTCAAACGTTTTCTGGCTTCCTCAACTTCCTCCAAATTTGAACACGCAACAAAAAAAGGGCTCTCGATCCCAACTTTGCCAAAAAGGTTGTGCCCCTCAAATTCGTAAAGCTTCATTCCAAAATTCTATCATTTAGATTACAATAATGCCATGGAAATCAGAATAGCCAAGCCCGAGGACACTGACCAAATCCTTGCCCTGCAAACCCAAATTTATCGCACCGAAAAAATTGCAGACGGTGCCAAAGAGGCTCTGGAAAAACAAATGTCCGACGAAACCTGCGAAGTTTTAGTTGCAGTTGATTCGGGCAAAATCATCAGCACGTGCGCCATTTATTATATAGAAGTACCTGTTAGAAACCGCCCTTATGCATTTTTGGAAGGTTTGGTTGTCGACGAATCCGCCCGCGGCCACGGTGTCGGCACCAAAATGTTTGATAAAATCTTAGAACTTGCCCGCGCCAGAAACTGCTACAAAATTATCTTTACTTCCGGGGCTGATAGGACAGACGCCCACAAACTCTACGAAAAATTGGGGTTCAAAAAATGGGGCTTGGAATTTAGGATGGATTTGTAACCGCCTCCCCAAAAGCTTTCTCCATGTCTTCTCTGAATATATAAAAACTACGCTTCCCTGGTTGACCTTCTATTAAACGAACCGCGATTCCTCTCCCTTTTAATTCCTTTTCAATAGCATCTAAGTTTTTACCTTTTCTTCTTTGCATCCCAAAATGCCGCAAAGTATCGGTTACACTCATAAAGTGCCACGGATACCGCTGAATAAAGCGACGACCTGCCTTATCAATTATTGCCTGTCGCTTTTCAAAATCGTCCGGAAGATGCCTAACCTCCTCAACTAATTTTCTGTTCTTTTCTCTTGCATCACCAATAAGATCTTCCCTTCCCAACATCCTGATCGCGCTATTTACCGTTACCCTAGGTCTCCCAACACTTTTGACTATTTCCCCAACCGTTTTTCCCTCTGCAATTAAAACATCCACTTTTTGTAAAATTCCTCCTCTTGAAGTGCTCCGCTTTAGCATTGACCTCTTTGTCTGTGGTTTTTGAATTTGGATTTCCCTCAATGGATATTTAGCACGAATGTCGATTGAAGAATTTTGCCACAAATGTTTGATAAATTTCCTTATTATTAAGCTCGGACTCGCCCCGCTTGCATAACCGTACGTTTCGCCTATGTCATAAATTGTTGCTACACATGTAAAATAGGTTCCGGCTATATTTCTCTGTTTGACCCAAGCATCTTCCGCATCCGGATAACGAGCAAGTGTTTTAGGGACTTTTAAATGCGCTCCCTCAGCAATTGCATCTTTTAAAAACTCAAAAGTTCTTGGCTGGGCGTAAGGATATGGCTTTTCTGCTCTTTCCATAGCCCTATAGTATATAGATATTGAAGCTAAAAGTCAATTTATTCAAAAAATGAGACTTGGAATTCAGGATGGATTTGTAGGTTTTTTGACAGCCGTCATATAAGTTTCAAAAGGATAAAACCTGTCGAACACTTTAAAAAGTTTTCTCAGCCACCTTGATTTGACAATTGATTTTAGTCTCGAATTGGAATTTACTTCACCTGAGCCAGAAGGGTTCTGCTCCTCCGTTTTAAGTAAACTTCCACTATGAGATTCCATTTGCCTGTCGTGTAATAATTTTCTGTGAAGAAAAAACATAGCTGTTGTCATGATTGCTTGCACGGAGTCTCTTTTCGCAGATTCGACAATTTCAAAATTTCTACTTTCAAGACCATCTCTCAACTCTTTTTCATCTAAGACCCTTCTATGCATTCTTGGACTGTGGTAGTCGCTATCCATCCGGGCCATAACGCCTTCATAATTCGGGTGCGGTACAGCAATTGTTAATGTGCCCCCTTCTTTTGTCACCCTTGTTAATTCATCAAGCGCATCATCATAACTCTCCACGTGCTCTAAATAATGCACGGCAAAAACTTGATCCGCAGCAGAAGATTTAAAAGGCAAAGAACAACCATCCGCTTGCAAATAAGAAGTGGAAACACCATCTTTCCTTGATTCTAAAAATGCGTGATTAATATCTAAAGCTGCAGTAGGAGCTCCGTCAAAACCATAATATTGCAGGTTGTTTTTTTTGCCACAACCAACATCAATCGTAATCCTTTCACACCTCATGAGAGTAAATTATCCGGGATATCGAAGTTAGAATATACTTTTTGCACGTCATCTAAATCTTCCAGTTTTTCCACAAATCCCAACACTTTTTCAGCCTGTGCTTTATCGGAAATCGCAACTGTAGTTGTTGGCTTTTTAAACAGTTCCGCGCCCTGGATTGTAAATCCTTTTTCTACAAGTGCATTTTTAACTTTTTCAACATCGCCGGGTTTTGTATAAACCTCAACAGATTCTCCGGCATCTTCAACATCATCCGCCCCCGCTTCTACTGCCGCTTCAAAAACATCATCGAGCGAATTGCCGTCCTTGGCAACCGTAATCATCCCGACATCAACAAAACACCACGAAACCGCACCCAGCGAAGCAAACGTCCCGCCGTTTTTTTCTATAGCCCCACGGATTTCCGGTGTTGTCCGATTTTTGTTATCTGTTGCAGCCTCCACGATTATTGCAACTTTACTGGGCCCATACCCTTCATAAACCACGGTCTCTATTGCCGCCGCCCCGCCCTTGCCCAAACCGCGGTCTATTGACCGCTGAATGTTGTCCTTAGGCACATTGACTGCCCGTGCGGCCTCTATTGCCAACCTCAGTTTAAAGTTGGAAGCAGGGTCTCCACCGCCGCCTTCTCTCACCGCAATCGTAATCGCGTTTGCTATTTTGGTGAAAGCCTGGCTGCGTTTTGCGTCCGTCACGCCCTTTTGCCGTTTAATTGTGCTCCACTTCGAATGACCACTCATACGGACAAATTATACTGACATTTTGAAAGATTTAGAAGTCTTAAAATCAATTTTGAACAACCCGAGTACTCAAATTATCCAAAAATGGTTCATTATTTTCACTTATTGACTAGTTTGGGCCAATATTCTAATTTAGTTCCTATGCTTCCGACAAACAAAGGCAAGTGGGAAGGGGTAACAAATACGGACCTCTTAAGCCAACTGGCCATCGATTCTGCTCTTTCTGCCAACTGGCAGGATGCTGTCAAAATTAACGAAAAGATCCTAAAACTGGATACCCAAAACGTAGAAGCCCTCAACCGATTGGCTCGCGCACTTTGCTGCCTTGGGCATATGTCAAAAGCCAATAAAACCTACCAAAAAGCCCTGGAAATAGATCCGTACAATGTTATTGCCAAAAAGAACCAGGAAAAAATTTGCAAACTCAAGGGAGAATTAAAGCCTGAAGAAAACGGTTTCACCAACGGCAATAACCATATGGATATCCAAAACCTATCCGCAATCTTTGTTTTTGAACCCGGCAAAACAAAGGTCATTAACCTTTTGAACCTTGCCTCCCCCTCGATTCTGGCAACTTTAAGCTGTGGTGATAAAGTAATTATAACCGCCAAAAAGCATTCAATAACTATAGCAAAAGAAGACGGTACTTACCTTGGGGCACTTCCCGACGACTTGTCCTTCAAATTAATAGGACTTATAACCGGTGGTAATAAATATGAAGTCTACGTTAAATACGCCACAACTAAAAGCCTGACAATCTTTATCCGCGAAACCGAAAGGTCGGCAAAATTTACAAACCAGCCGTCATTTGCAGAAATGCACACAGGAGAAAAAAATATTGCCTTCGCCTGAAAGAATCAAGATCATTGCCTCTTCAAATCGGCAATCGAAATTTCACCGCTTAAACCTTGTTGCCCTTTGTAATCACGAGCCTCTTCCTTGGGCTTAACTACCGGTACCTCAACTTTATCTTCTTTCTGGCTCTTAACGGCTACCCGCGATTTAAGTTCCGCCAACTGGGCCCTTAACACTTCCACCTTCTCACGGTCGGCATCGGTTACGTTACCGGCTGCCTGATACTTACCTTCCTCCCAAGGGAACAGCGGCCTGTTGATAGCAGGCTTACCGGCAGCAGCAGTATCGCCGCCATGTTTATCCAAAACCACACCCGCACCTGGCTGCGGCACGGCTTTATCGTTAGCATTGGGGCTATCTGCAATAAAAGTGTCTTCTGCTTTACTCCGTTTTGCTTCTTCAACTAATTTGCCTTGCTCACGGATAAGGGAAACAAGGGCAATTAAAAAAGAGGCAACCAGAACAACAATTCCAAGAATTACAAAGATCATTTAAAATACTTATTGGCAAAATCGCGGCCAAGAACTACCGTTAGTTCATTATTACTACCGTTATTTTGCGCCTGTGTTATTTCTAGTTCACTAGAAACAAGTTCTCTTTTTTCCATAGAAACAAGCTCTCTTATATCACAGCCGAATATTTTTGCCAAATATGAAGGTGTATAATCACCTTTTTTGCGGACAACAACCTGAGAACTTTCGCGAATATCCCCTTCCTTTTCGCTAACTACATTTCCACCTGAAGCTTGAATGAAATCGGCAGCAACGCCCGCCGCGGACGGATTGCCGGATTCATTCAATATACTAATGTTATAGCCTTCTTTTATAACATTTATATTTTCCAAATAATCATGGATCTTTCTGTTTAATGAAGTTGTATCCACCCCCAATACTTTGCGCCCCCCACCAACAACAATCTCTTCGCTCAAAGCCGAAATATCACTGACATTCACGCTTTCTATACTTAGTCCTTTAACTTGCCACCATAATCTAAAAGCATCATAACGAGTAATATTAGTGTTCTTGATAAAACTGGGTTTACCTCGTGTCATAACTATAAACGGAGTTGCCAGTGACGCGAAATCCTTAAACATTTTCTGGGCCACTTTATTGTCAAGATTTTCCCTTTTGCTTAAAACGGCATAATTTGTAACCGGTGCCCCAAACGAAAGGGCCATTACCCTGGCAATATCAAAATCCTTACTGCCGGATATAGCATCGCTTATTTTTGCAACCGGAGTCTTAGGATTCCCGGTCACGAAATACATATTGCTGTCCAGTCCCAAAAAGACAATCCTTTTGGGTTCCCTTTGGTATATAAAAACACTCGAAGGGTTTGTATCCAGCGCAACGGCAAAAGAGGATTTACCGTCCCATGCAGAATTAGGTTCAAAAGCAGAACCTGGCAAAGCAAAGCTTTTGACAAGTCCCGCTAAAATTGTAAAAACCAAGACAATAATTACCAAAACCGCTAAAACAGTTTTGGTTTTATTGCCTGATTCGCGCTTATTATGAGTTGTGTATCGGGCCATAACTACGATAAACCAGCTGCCCGATTTTGCTTTTCTTAGGAAAAAGCAAAGAAGTTACTTTCCCTTTTTTCGTCCAATAATTTCAACTTGAGGCACAACGTTCACCCTTGCTATGTGTGTAGCCTTTTTCTCAAGCACGTCTTTTCTCTGTTTCTTTTTCTCACCTTTATAGAAACTTCCGTACCCCATATTCAAAATCCTTCCTGGAAGTTTCTACACAAGATGACTTTGTAAAAGTCATCCTTATATAAAACCCGCCGAATGAACCCATACGCTTTGAACCCTCTAATCTATTTTAACAGGTTTATCAAGCCAAACAATAGCCACAAAAACCTAAAAAATCTTGTGTGCGAACTCTTTTCCTTCTTAATCGCAGCCAGATTCTCCCAATTTTCCGCAAGGATCCTGGCTATGTGTTTGCCTCCGACAGTTTCCGGTACAACCACAAAATCTGCACCCATCTCATATAGCCTTATTGCGTCATGGATCCAATACGAAGTACCAATAATGGGTCCTTTAAAGTTTTTAGCCCTCGCAAATGAAATAATATGGTGGCTGTCGCCAATATCCGGGTCGGTAATCACTAATAGTCGGGCACGGCCCAGTTCCAGCTCCTCCAAAACTTCAGGATCGCTTATGTCCCCAAAAACCGCATTATAACCCCCCGCCCTTAAAGAATTGAAAATCTTCGGATTAAAATCGACAACAACTATCTGGTCAAGATCAGGAATTTTAGTCTTTAAAAAGTGCAAAATGTCCCAGCCCATTTGCTCTCCCCCGACCAAAACAACATGGTCTTTCAAATTTTCCTTATGGACCACATATGGGTCGTGTTGCTTTTCCGGCAGTACCTTCGATAAATATTTTTCAACATATTTATAAATTGTTTCTCCGTATAATATTAAATACGAAGACAAAGTTATCGTCACAACGCCCACAGCCCCAATTATTGCAACTTCATTTTTACCGACAAATCCAAGGCCTGCCGAAACACTCATTAAAATTAACGAAAACTCCGATATCTGGACCATTGAAATCGAAGTTAAAAACGAAGTACGGTTGCGAAATTTCAAAGTAAGCATTATCGCAAACACGATTAAAGATTTCCCGACAAGAACAAACAGGCACAAAATTAAAATTGTCCACATGGAATTGACCAGTGAGCCCAGAGGCATCGAGACCCCAAGAAGAATAAAAAATATCACCAGGAAAAAATCGCGAAGCGGCTTGATCCTTCCGGATATCTGGGTCCTATATGGCGAGGAAGCAATAGCAACCCCGGCGATAAACGCACCGATTGCCACAGAAAAGCCAATACTTTCAGAAAATGCGGCCACCAGAAACGCCCAGGCGATTGCGGTTACAAATAATAATTCTGCCGATTCCGATGCCTTTTTCAAAACCGGCTCCAATGCATATTTAGTCAAAATAGCCGTCAGGGCTACAAGGGCAATGCCTTTAATCAAAATCAGGGAAATTGAAGCAACGCTGGGGTTTTGGCCATTGGAAAAACCTGCTAAAAACATTAAAACCAAAATAGCCACAAAATCCTGGACCAATAAAAGACCAATACTTATTTTCCCGTGTAGTGACTGAAGGTCATTTTTTTCAGCCAAAAGCTTAATAATTATTACAGTTGAAGAAAAAGTAATGGCAATCGCCATCACTAACGCGGTCAAAGTTGAAAAACCGAACGCGCTGATCACAATAAATCCGACTACGGTCGTAAATAGTATTTGGCCGATTCCGCCGTAAATTGCCACT
>Ga0075643_119_pt2 | contig 20659 bp, 21 predicted proteins | sample RifGroA1_FD_68207 | JGI IMG/M metagenome (GOLD analysis project Ga0075643, IMG submission 68207) | Microgenomates (Gottesmanbacteria) bacterium GW2011_GWA1_43_11 | reverse complement strand
GAACAGAAACGTGGGTTATCGTTTCCAGCTTACTCCAGTTGATAGATAGGCAAATGTTTGAGCGTCTCTACCGCTTCGGCAAGACGCCATTTGTCTGAACTATAGAGTGTACACAGTATATCACCTTTGTCTATTCGTTCTTCCAGTTTACGATTTAAAAATATCCCAGCTTTCCGGTCGGTCGGACTGCCAAGAATTCTGGCAATTACCGAGACGCTGCGATTGTTGAGTACCGTAATCTGACCTTGCGAAATTGCTGTATGTTCGGAGCGGTAGGGCGGCAGTTTTAGCTGCTGATGTGAAAAGTCCGGGTCGCCACCCTGCGCTTTGATAATTTCCCGCATTTTTGCAAGCGCTTTCCCTGATTCAAGTAATTCTATGGCCACCCGTTCTCCGTCACCCGGTTTGTACTTCGACTGTTTCATGTCGGCAAAACACAAATCAAGTAGTTTGGCTGAAAGCCGCAGCGCTTTTTTTTCAAGTCCCAACGGCCGATCTTTATCCCGCTCAAGTACCTGAAACACATCACGTACTTCAAGCACCGGCCCCACCCCCCGCCCTGCTGGTTCAAGCGCCTCACTAATATCAGTCACGACTTTTATATTGAAACGGCTCGCTAAATACTTAAATTTTTTAGCAATTATTTCCGCATCTTTCTGATGTTTGATTTTCATAAACTGGCCCACGGGAATATCAAAGATGACATGAGTTGCACCTGAGGCAACTTTTTTCGCCATGATCGAAACAATTACTTTGTCGAATGATTCAAACGCCAACGGTTCTTCAACCTGAATAATAATGTCGTCAGCAGGAGCAAGACCCAGGTGCCCTCCCCAGACAATACACCCGCCCACCTTTTCCACGAGGCGAACAATTTGCGCAGGCGTAAACGTCACCGGCGCAATTACTTCCATGGTATCTGCAGTTCCCGAAGGAGTAGTAATTGCGCGTGACGAATTTTTGGGAATTTTAATTCCTGCTGCGGCAATAATCGGTACCAGAATCATCGTCACCCGCGTTCCTGCAACACCTCCGGTTGAATGTTTGTCTGCAACGAGACCACTGAGTTTCAGCCGGTCGCCGGTTTCCGCCATTGATTTGGTTAGATAGAAAAGTTCGTCATTGGTAAACCCGCCGGCAAATCCGGCAGCGACGAAATAGGTCGTTAGTACCGGTCCGAGCCGTTTACTGGCAATTTCGTCCATTACCGTAAATATTTCGTTATAGGACAGCTGTTTCCCAATTAATTTCTTTTTAATCGCTTCGATAGCTTGATGTTTTTTATCCATATTCCCGCTTATTTCGATAAACTATCAAGATAATCCTGCAATAGTAACGCTGCGGAAAGTGCGTGTTCCTGCACTGATTTTTGTTTCTGCGCCTTATGACTGGTTTGCAAAGTCTTACGTGCCGCAGCACTCGTTAACGTTTCATCCCAAAGTATAACTGGAATGTGCGTCCGGTGAATTAGTTGCGTTTTAAACTCAATTATTTTTGGCGCCAGTCTGCCTTCAGGCAATCCGATGAGTATCTCATCAATTTGCAACTTCTGACACAATGCAAGTATGCGTGATAAGGCTTCGTTCTGAAATACATGAATCAGCGGAGTTGCGAGTGTGTCGGAACTGGTTGCTAACCCCACATGCTTTTCACCAAAATCTATAGCGAGCCGGTTCATGGCGTAGCTTCCCCAAATGGCTGTTCCTGGGCAACCAACCATAACCGTTTCCAATACGTTCCCGGTGGAACGCAGGTCACGAGCGTGATGTACGAATCATCGTATTGCTGTTCCAATCCCGAAACATCCTCCGGCTCTGTAATACGTTGGGAAACAACTTTATACCGGTAATCAACTCCGTCAAATCTAATATAGATGTCATTTCCCTCTTTTAAAGTCGGTAGCAGCGAAAAAATGGTTAAGTAATCTTTCGGGTTGTAAAACGAAGGCAAAACTGAATGTCCAAAAATAACGGTATTACCTGGCTGTCCGGGAAGTCCGGTCCCGCCATAATGGATTAGATTCTTAGACAGATCGTCAGTGCCGATTTTCACAATCGCGTTTTTAATCCGCAGTTTTGGGATCGTCAATGTATAGGTGTCAACCGGGGTAACCGTTTTTTTGGCCGGATTTTGCGGAAACCAGGTACTGGCCTTAGAAAAGTCCTGAGTTCTGTCAGGTGGCGCTGCCAGAACTACCGCATCATCTGCCAAAGGCGTCACAATTCCCTGCGGCACATAAAACAGGACAAACGACATAATGGGAAAGAGTACCCATAACAGTAATGACAACCCAATGGTAATTGAAATTACCGGTACAACCGGCACGGTCATTGTCACCGGAACCACTTTTACGTATCGATCTGGCATAGAATGATCCAACTAAAATTTTTCACCTGAAACAGGTGCTTTCACTGCTGCAAATTTTTTTTATAGTGCGCTTAATTCAATGACAATCCTGCTTGCGTTAAAGGGCAGCCGGCTGGACATTAATGGTAAGGTAGTGCCTGTATCGTAGGCGACTCCGGCAACACCTGATTGCTCTTTTAGATAACTGGTAGCCGAGTCAAACGATCTACCGGCAAGTGACTTGGCAAATCCGCTGGTGTCAATGTCCGGTAATAATTTAACTTTGATGTGCGGTTTAAATACCCAGACGCCCTCTTCCGGCATGGTAATTTCGTCAATAGCAGTCTCCTGGTTTTGCGGCTCGTATTTGTATCCTGACGGTAACTGGGCCGTGATAATTGACTTAAGCAATTCGTTAAAATCGCTTTCAGTGTAGGCGGCAGCATCTACTGATAGCTGCACTTCAATTTGCAGTTCGTCGGCCTCGTCGCCGATTTCACGGGAAAACGATTCTTTTATAATTTTCGTTTGCAATGAGTTGTCAAGGATTTTTTGTGATTCAGTGAGCGTCTGCTTAATCTGTTCTTCTGCTTTAACCTTGAGCTCGCTCATGGCTTGCTCACGCGCACCCTGCTGATCTTCACGGGTAACAACAGAAATTTCGCGGCTCGTGCCACCGCTTAATGATTTTTCATTCCGGGCAGTGTAGGAAGTGGTCGGTAAATCTTCAAACACAAAGTCAGTGCCAGACGTCACATTTGAAGCAGTTCCGATAACCACTGCGGTAATATTGGCTTTAGTAGTTCCGTAAGTCAGCGATCCGACACCTTCGCTGGCTGAGGCAACTTCAACGTCACCATCGAGTGTAAATTCAAGCTTGCCGGAAACCAACGTCGTCCCTTTTTTGAAATTTTTGGTATTTAAGGTTTTATTAAAGATGGTCACTTCACCTTTGGCTTTATCTCCCACAGTTTTAGTTCCAGTCGTCGGTACCGTCACCGTACCGGTAATTTCGGTTTGTGCAACTTTACCAGGCAAAACCTTATCAGCGATATTAGCGGCTTCGACTGCAGTACTGACGGTAATCGACTCGGTTTTATCAAACAATTTGGGTTGGACTAGTATTTTTACTTTTGCCTGTGGCACCAACCAGACTGCAGCGGCTACTGAAACCAGAATTAACCCAATTGCACTGATCACTGCCAAACCTAATCTTCCCGGGAGGCTTGGTAATGAAAAAGCAAATGAAGGTAATTTAAATGCCGGTAATCTCACCCGTGGCAATTTCCGCTGTGGCGGGATCTCCTGCAAAGGTAAATGAGCCGGCGCAACATTTTCCGCATTTTCAGTCACCGGTTCGTCGTCAGTCATTTCAGATTCAATGTCGATTTCCGCTCCGGCTTTTGTAGTTTTAAATCCTAAATCTTCAGCCACCTGACCCACTTCATCGCTGGTGGTTTCGGTTTCCGCTGGCGCAGAAGCAGTAGGTGATCTCGTTACCTCCGCTTCCGGAGACTCGACTGCGTTTTCTGCAAGAGATGCATCTGTCGCCACATCTTGTTGTTCCACAGGTTCATCAGTTTCAGTTTCTACCTGTGCCGTCAGCTCAGTCGCACTCGCAATTGCTACCGCCTTCACCGTATACCCGGGTGACAGTACTTCAATTTTGGGAAAATGCAGAAAGTTAGCTTTTTTTTGCCACGGATACGTAAGTAATTCTGCCTTCACCTTTTCACTATCCGCAGTCGTACTGTAAATGAGCATGCGCGAAGGCAACACTTCCACATCGGCAAACTCGCTTAAAATTTTCTCAACATCAGCATTAATTGCCCCGCTTCGTTCCAGGTATTTGATACCGATAAGTTTTCCAATTTTAAATAACGACAGGGAAACATGTTTACTTTCAAGGCCAATCAGAATTACCGTTTGCGGCGCACCTTCATCTTTTTGCAGTAAATGGGCAACCGCAACCGGCAACTCTACAAATCCGATGGGCTTTAGCGAAAGGGCGGTAGTCAACTGTTTCAGTTGTTTGAGATAGGTTTCCTTAATATGGTCTTCAAACAGCCACTCAGAGGGTAAACCAAAAACTACTTTGGAGAGTTCTTTGCCTTCAGGCAAGACGGCTTCAATATCGGTGACTGAAGTATCGGCCGCATTAATGGCGTTTTCCCATCCGCCAACGTACGGCTTACCCGAAGTTTTTAAAATCTTGACCGACCCGTCTTTACTGGTTTCCCACAGTGCCGCATCAATCCGGTCTTCAGTCACGACGAGTGCGGTCAAATATTCTTTTTCTTCTTTTTTGCGGTTGAGCAGGCCTTCAAACATAGAATCAAGTTAGGGGTAATAACTTTGTTCCAGTATATACCAGTTGATCAAGAGGACACAATACAAATTGAAGTCAGTAACTTCTTCCGCCGCCGTATTTACGAGAAGTCAACGGATCACGCATGTGTTTATCAACTACCCAACAAGCAGTAATCACCCATTCATTACGATTATTGTCGTCCCGCTTGTAGACTGCACCGACGACTCGACCATAATATTTGGCTCTGCCACAGGTCGATCCCGGTTCTTTACCTGAAATAATATCTGAAGAATTAAACGCACCAATTATCTCCGGTTCAGAGATGTTTAGCCGTTTCATTTCCGCCCGCACTTTCGGCGGAATTATCGGATTATATCGACTTGAGGCTGCAAAGAATCCGGCAAGGTAGTTAATGAAAGAGTTGATGAAGTTCATGATTTTTAACTAACTCATACGAGACAGATGACGAAATGCAATTAAAAGAACGATAATTGGCTCATATACAAGAGTAAACCGTTGTCTCAATAAAGAAAGTGCTGTAATTGAAAATACGAATGAACAACAAAGTAAGTAAAATCCCATTTTTTTCATTTTCCACATTAAATATAGAGAGGTTATTGACAATGCAACATTAATAATTAAGTACAACAAAAATATACTTCCATTTAGATTTACTATTCCAGTACTCCCAGTAGTTACAAAGTTAATAATAAGCAAAATAACTGTAATCAGGGAGAATGTATTAATAATAAAGGATCCTGCAAGAACGACGCTTAAATCTATTGGACGATTTTGCATACTAAACCAAAACCCCTTTTACTCTTCTCACTCCACTTCCCACACTTTCTTCCTTAATAATTTTAAATTTTTTACCACCGGTGCCGATTTCGGAAGTGTTGGTGACGTGCGGACCACCACAGAACTCGGCTGAGAAATAGTCATAAGGAGTGGCATGCTCGGGTTTGATTTCACCATTCAAGCCAACAAAATAGATACTCACGGTCTCCGGATACTTGGCGCCGAATTCCATTTGCGCACCCAGTTTCTCTGCATCCTCCCGTTTCATTTCAACACGGATAACTGGTAACTTCTCGTGAATTTTTTGATTAACTAATGCTTCTACCTTTTTCTTTTCTTCATCAGTTAAGGCGCGGTTAAAGTTAAAATCTATGCGTAACCTCTCAGCCGTAATATTACTGCCCCGTTGTTTAATAGTTGGATCAACTGTTTTTTGCAAAGCTGCCAGCAATAAATGATGAGCAGTATGTAATCTGGTAGTTTCAGTGCTTTGGTCAACCAGTCCGCCCTTAAACATGCCTTTGGCTGCAGAACGCGATAATTCCTGATGTTTTTTAAATTCACTTTCAAATTCGCCTTTCTCAACTTTCTGTCCGCGCTCCCGCGCAATTTCTTCAGTCATTTCCCACGGGAATCCATATGATTCATAAAGTTTAAAGGCAAAAGTCCCTGACAACTGTGGAACTTTTTGAATTTCATTAAGTCCCCTTCTTAAAGAATTTTCAAACTTTTTAATTTCTTCGAATACCACATCTGATATCCACACTTCGTCATGTTTCTCTTTATATTCAAAGTAACCTGATCCCTCGTACAAACCAACTATTTTTGCGGTCAAAGAGTGAATGAGCGCTAGATCAACGTTATCTGATAAATTTCGAAGTTTTAAAGCTGCCCTACGAATCAGTTTGCGTAAAACATATCCCTGAGTTTTATTAGAAGGTTTAACTCCTTCTTTTATTAAGAATGCCGAAGCTCTAATATGATCAACGATTATCCGAATCTTTTTGTCAGTTTCAACGTTTTCTCCGTAATTAGTTTTAGTAAATAATGCCAATTCCTTTATTAGTGGTTGAAATAAATCTATATTAAACACGTCCGGATCGTCGTTGGTTGCCGCAGCCAGCCGTTCAAGTCCCCCACCGAAATCGACATTTTTGTTAGGTAACTCTTCTAATTTCCCGGTAGCCAGTTTTTTATACTGTATAAAAACTGAGTTACCGATTTCCAAAAAGCGACCGCAATCGCAATTAGGATGACATGTTTGTCCAAACTTTGGATCATGCATGATTGACGTAAATTCATAGAACACTTCGGAGTCTGGTCCACCTGGCTCACCTACTGGCATTTTGTCCGGCGTCCCTGACCGACTCCACCAATTTTTCTCAACATCGTATTCAAAGATATGGTTTTTGGGTACACCAAGAGTCAACCATTTTTTGAATGACTCATCATCACGGGGAACTTCGGAGTTACCTTCAAAAATAGACACGTATAATTTTTCCTGTGATAATCCCAAGCCTTCATTTGGATTAGTTAAAAATTGCCAGAAGTATTCAAGTTGTTTATCTTTAAAATAATCTCCCAAAGACCAGTTGCCAAGCATTTCAAAAAACGTCGTATGCCGATTGTCGCCGACTTCGTCAATGTCCTGCAGGCGAATTGCTTTTTGGCTGTTAACAAGTCTTTTCCCAAGCGGATGTGGCGCGCCTAATAAATAAGGAACGAGCGGTTGCATACCGGAGGAATTAAACAACGTAGTCGGATCGTTTTGCGGCACAAGTGGGGCAGACGGGATTTCTTTGTGTCCGCGTTTCACAAAGAATTCAATATATTTACGGCGAACTTCATCTGAGGTCATGAGGAGTATTATAACAGGCAAGAGGAGAATTATGAATTATCCCAACATCAATTTGCTGTGATACAGTTTCCGTTTAAATGGATCGAGCATCAGACCAAAACTTTCCAGGGTCGTCACTCCCAAAAGTGGTGAGTCCCCTTTTTCACCTAGAATGATGGCAACTGGCAATTCTCTATTCTCAAATTTGACTATAGCCCCGCCTACTTTTCTTTTGATAACTTTGCCATCAGCGAGCACAAAATCCTGTTCATACGAAGATTTCAAATTCAGTTTTTTAACTAGTTCAATCGGAATCACCGTATAATGCACCCCGCTGTCCACCAGAAAATTTTGCTCCGCAGTGAGTGATGGATCGTGAGGATTTTTAATGGTTAGATTTACTTTGGTCATTCTCATAGCCTTATTGTAACACAAAAATTGTGCTTAAATTCACACTGCTGTATAATCCAGACAGCAAAATTCCCGTTAGGAAATATTGAAGTTCGTGAGTAAAAACTACTATGTCTACGCTTCTGCAAGTTGCTCAACTTGGGCAGCCGATACTCAGGCAAAAAGCCCAGCGAGTTGAGAATATAAAAGCTACCAATATACAACAAATGATTGATGATCTTTTAGCTACCGTTATGGATGTCAATGGTGTGGGGATTGCCGCGCCACAGGTTTATCAATCGTATCGGATTTTTATCGTCGCTTCGCATCCGAATCCGAGGTACCCACAGGCGCCGGACATGGAACCGACGCCGATGATTAATCCAAAACTAGTAAGTCACAATAAAGTAATCAAAAAAGATTGGGAAGGCTGCTTAAGTATTCCGGGGATCAGAGGCTTAATTCCCCGTTTTACCGAAATTAAAGTCGAGTACACAGACCGAAACGGTAAAAAACAAACAGCCAGTTACACGGATTTTGTGGCCCGGATTTTCCAGCATGAAAATGATCACCTCAACGGTGTTTTATTTCTGGATCGACTGGAAACTACAAAAGATTTAATCTCTGATAAAGAATATCAAAAAATGATGAGTAAAAAGAAGTAATCGTGATTATTTTTTCGAGGCAATATATAGAAGCAGGATAACCACTGCTAAAATCCCAACAGCTATGTAAAATAACAGTAATCCCTGATCAATGTTCGTAAAATTCATTTCTTTACCTCACGAGAAAGTAGCAACCCAATCATAACAAACGCCAAGCCAAACAACAATCCAATAAGAACTGCACGCATAGTTACGAAATTAAAACCGGGAGATCCTGGTTCAAAGTATTTCAAGAAAAGAGATGCAAATATAAGTAACGAAAGATTAAAACAATATTTTGAAAGTTCTTTATATTGAAATAAATTTAGTCTGACTCTCGGTTTTCTCTTCATAACAGAAGAGTAAGTTCACTGTTACACTTTCCGCGGAATATTCTTAAACAGTTTTTTTCTGAGCTCCTGAGTGCTTGCCCGCCCGTGCTGCTGCAGTTCCTCGATATGTGCCAGTGACTCGTCAACTTTTTCAACTGCAGCTTCTGAGAGATCGGCTTTGACTTCTCCTATCGCTTCCACAATTTCCGCCTCAATTTCTTTGCCTTTTTCAATTAGTTCGGCGCTTTTATTTCGCAACACTTCGACTTTTTCTTCAACTTCTTTACCAACGGTATCTTTGGCATCATCGAGAAATTCCAACCCTTCCTTTTGGAGTTTGGCCGCGAGCTTCCTGCCTTTTTCCGTACCCAGAATGAGAATCAGGAGCGCTCCCAATAAACCGCCTAAAAACATACCAAACCAAAATGTGTTATTACGTTGTGGGGATTCCATACGTGTTAAGTTTTTTTTGGTTCTTCTTTGTGAAAAAAGTTCACGAGAGAGAGTCCGGCTTTAATACCCTCAACAAGTCCGGCTGCTCCGGAAACGGCTTTAGTCACGCTTCCGGTCACGAGACCTGCATCATCAAGCATTTTATTCATTTTTTCCATTGACCGGCGTAGCTCCTTGAGAATTAAAATTACCTGAATGCCGATGACGACAAGTAATATGGTAAGAGCGGTAACAACCAGAATTAAAACCACTTGTGTAGTATCCATAGGCAGTTTATCTACAACAACTTTAGCATTTATTGAACTCCCGGGTCAATTCGGAGTGCGGGTAACTGTCCTGGTAATCACTGTTTTTTCGCCAACCCGGCTGATAGCTTCAATGGTGATCGAGTTAATTCCGGTTGCCAGTTGTACGTCTTTATAAAACCGGCCGTCTTCTTTTACCAGTACCGGTTCGGCGTTAATCAAAACCGTCGCATCCGTATCAGTCACCCCATAGACTGCCATTTCTACTACACTAACCACGATATCGTTTGCCGGGGCTTCAAGTGATAAGGGTGGCGGCTCATGCAGCGCGTTATACTGCGCGTAAAAATAGCCAAATAAAATAATAATCAGGGTGACTACAAAAAGGATGATCACTTTGTTGGGCGTAATCTGAAAGCGGCGGTTTTCAATCGGTTCCTCAATCGTGGCTTTACTTAACCGTTCCTGTTCCTGATACTGGCGGCGGAAAATTGCCATCATGATCTGGATTTTCAGGCCTAAAAATTGAGTGTAGTTCTTTAAAAATCCCTGGGCATAGGTTAGTGAAGGTAAATTTTTAAAATCGTCATGCTCAAGCGCTTCCAGATATTTTTTGCGGATTTTTATTACCTGCTCGACCTCGGAAATACTTAAACCGCGTTTTTGCCGCTCTTCCTTTAAGATGATTCCTACTGTGCGCATATCAGGACTGGTTTATTCGGTTGCGGTAGGAGTTGTAGAGGCAGAACCTTGAGTTTGCTGGAAATACTCGTCGGCATTTTTTATGAGCACATCGCGTGGCTTTGATCCTTCGCCAGGGCCCACTATTCCGGCTGCTTCCAGTTGATCGAGAATCCTGGCTGCCCGGGCGTACCCGATAGAGAGTCGCCGCTGTAAAAGTGAAGCTGAGGCGCGGTCATGCTGACAGACAGTCCGGACTGCATCCTGAAATAGTTCGTCAGTGCCATCGGCACCTGCAGTCCCGCCGGCACCTTTTTTCCAGGCCGAGACCGGCATACTGGTAACCTCCTCTGTGTATTCAACCGGTGCATTTTTACTTTTGAGGAACCCGACTAGTTTTTGCACTTCCAGTTCGGATACAAACGTCCCCTGGACCCGACTCGGCTTCGCCTGGTCCGGCGGAATGTACAACATGTCGCCGCGGCCGAGTAACTTCTCAGCGCCCGGCGTATCAATAATCACCCGTGAGTCAATCATTGATGAGACGTTGAAGGCGATGCGCGATGGCACGTTGGCTTTAATCAGGCCGGTAATCACGTCGACCGATGGCCGTTGTGTAGCGATAACGAGATGAATTCCGGTCGCCCGCGCCATTTGTGCCAGCCGGCAAATCGCATCTTCGACCTCAACCGGCGCATAGGCCATGAGATCAGCCAATTCATCGACAAAAATCACAATGTACGGCAACGCCTGAAAACCGGACACTTCGTTAAACGAATCAATATTGCGGACTCCAACCTCAGCAAATTGTTTATACCGGCGATCCATTTCCTGCATCGCCCACTTCAGCGCTGATAAAATTTTGTCCGTTTCCACAATCACCGGCGTCAGTAAATGCGGAATACCATTGTATCCCACCAGCTCTACCCGTTTTGGATCAACCATAATAAGTTTCACCTCATCCGGAGTTGCCCGGTAGAGTAGCGAGCAAATCCAGGCATTAATAAGCACGCTTTTACCCGATCCGGTCGTACCAGCAATCAGTACATGGGGCATGCGAGCGATATTGACAACCAGCGGACTGCCGGAAACATCAAGTCCGAGCGCTACGGTAAGCTTGGTTTTATTTTCCCGCATGGTATCTGACTGCAACATCTGTTTCAAAGTCACGAATTCGAGCGAACGATTGGGTATTTCAATACCCACGAGCGACCTGCCCGGAATCGGCGCCTCGATTCTGATTTGGCCAGTCGGGGCGGCAAGTGCCAAAGCCAGGTCATTTGCGAGTGAGGTAATTTTTGAGAGTTTGGTGCCGAGGGCAATTTTTAGCGCATACTGGGTGACTGCCGGACCCAGGTTAACTTCAACCACGCGCGCGGCAATCCCAAAACTTTCCAGCGTACGCTCGATAATTCCGGCATTTTCTTTTAAATTACCCCGGTCGGCTTTACCCGAAGGCGCTGCCTGTAAAAGTGACACCGGCGGATATTCCCAGATATTGGCAACTCCCGGAGACCGCGGCTGATTCATCACCATTTCAGATGAAAGTGTGCCTTGTGGCTTTGGTGGCTGTTTAATGAAGGACTGTGGGGCGGTGGGGCGCGTCTCTTCATTTCCCCCCCGGACCTTAAGCGAAAACTTATCAAGACCAAATAAACCTTTTTTCTTTTCTTCAAAATCCTGTTTTTTCGTTAATTCCTTTTTCTTTTCCAGTGGCGAGCTGGGACTTTTGATTGCATTTGCAAGTACCGTCAGAAATGCCCCTAACCCGTTTATGAGTTGGTCAAGAGAGGTATTAAAAAAGATGACAATTCCAATTACCAATCCTCCAATTAACACCAAAGCGGCACCTGGACTCGAAAGCAGCTCAGATAATTGGAGCCAGAACCGTTGCCCTACGGTGCCTGAACGGCTGATAGTAACCAATGAAACAGAGGATAATGCCATCCCAATTGAAAGATTTGGTTTTGACAGAAACGTTTTTGATCTGACAATGAGAAACCCAATTGCAATGCAATTGATGGGGATAAGGTAAATACCTGCACCAACCAGTTCGTATAAATATTCGTACAACCGGGTCAGTAATTCCCCCTGCTGTCCAAAAGAAATAATAGTCAGTCCCGCCATTCCGAAAAATAAAATGGCGAGTAGAGTATAAAGCGTATTTGATTTCAACTTATATTTTCTGCGCCGATTGTGCTTGTTCATTTTTTTCCTTTTCGCCATATATACCTTTCTTACTGTATTTTGCAACAATCCAATCTTTGAAAGGTTGCAAAATCAGTATAGAAAGAGTTATACCCAAACATTTTGAAATAAAACGGGTATAGCTTATACTATCGCACACCATTGGGTTTTTTTCAATGAAAAAAGCTTTACCTAATCGTCACAACGTGCTACTCTGTGTAGTTATTAATAAGGAGGATTTATGGAAAATACTACTACCGGACCTGCAACAACGCAGGTTACCACCGATCAAACTGTCGCACCAACTGCGTTTGATATTACTGCGTATAATGCGACTCTGGAAACCGTGCGCCGCCGGATGACGATTATTGAAAAGTCAAAAGAAGAATTTAAGCAACTTAAGGAAATGCATGACAGCGCTTTAATGAACAATACTGTCTACGTCGAAGCAGACAAGGCAGTGAAAGACACTACCAATAAACGCAAGCTGGTCGCCAACCAACTCATTAAACAACCCGGCATGGCTGAAACCATTGGTAAAATGAAGACAATCAAAGAACAGATTAAGGAAAACGAAGAATCACTCGCTAATGAACTGATGGAGTACTACCGGACAGCCGGGGTCACAGAAATTGAAGACGAAAACGGTCAGGTGCAGGAATTTGTGATTTCTATTCGCCTTAAACCAAAAGTAAATACCGGATAAGCAACTTTAATTCCCCCACTCTTTCACAACCCAGCCAAAGTCCAGGGAGTTATTTTTGGAATCCTGGTTGGTGTCACAGGAGGAAGTACCACAAAGATTGGTTAACCAGTTCGTGAGTAATAACTTTCCATCGAGACTATTGACTGTTCCATCATGGTTAAAGTCTGAGATTAAGGAAGGGGTGGGACTTGGGAAAGCCGAAGGAAGTGGAGATACCGAAGGAGCTGCTTCACAACTAACCTGTTGGCCAGTTTGTACGTTTACCCAACAAGTCTGGCCAAAAGATTCAATGTTAGAAACGAGCGACTCAAGCCAATATGAATCGCCGATTCCTAATGGAGCAGAACGCAAGTATTCTGTAAGTTTGTTGGGAGATTCTTTTTGGATCCAGCGTTTATATGGAAATAGTAAGCCGAAAATTTCAGGGGTCACACCTACCGATTCGTCGCCAGTCCAACGCGCTCCGTATGGTGCCTGGTGCAACCACCAAACAGGGTAGCGACTTTCAAACTGACTCAACCGATTTTGGATTTCTGTTTTTAAGTTGCTGTTGTTGTTAATGTAACGTACCACTTCAGGCGAAACTTCCAAAAACATCCAGGGTTGCCCCGGGAACGAGCCGGCGTTTCTCGTCGTATAGAAGTAAGTAAAATAAGTAGCTTGCGCCCGGGTTTCAATCGTCGCAGGCGTAAGTGCTGTATTAAACTGGGCATTTGCGTCAGTTTCAACGGTTGCACGCATGACGGTGTCATTAAATTGTTGAGTAAGTCTCGCCATCCCGACGAATCCACTCAACTGCCCATATAAAATACCGTTACCACTTTTATTATTATTGTAATATGTCTTAATCTGAGTCCAGTACTGCTGTATTGTGGCCCAGTCACCAGTACGATCACCATAAAGCCAAAAGCCATAGATCACATGTAACGTGGGGATCGTGTTGCTACTTGGATAGCGAGGAAATCTACCGTCAGTTATCTGATATCCATGAAGCCGCCGTTCTACTCCTTGACCGTTGTTCTTTGTAGTACCCGAAGCCCACGGCGCTTCTGCCCCAGAAGCAAGCATGGCTTGAACATATGTTTTTAACTGCTGCTGCTGTGCAACGGTAAGATATGGATACGCGTATGCGAGAGTAGTAATAATTCTTCCTTTTTCCAGATAAATCCAAAGACCTTCTAAATTCCATATATCTCCGTAATTCATGCGCAGAGGTGCCAGTGAGCCTTTTGCAAGAATTTTATCAGCTTCGTTTCTCAATATCTGAACCTGAGTTGTAACTAGATTTTGATTTAAATTGACTGTAGTAGGCTTTTCCCATAAGTAGGTTGTGGACTGGGCCAACGTCGCTTGTGGGAAACCAAGAAAAAGGGCGCAGCTTAAGAGACCAATTAACCAAGAAATTCGTTTCATACTAATAGCTTTCCATGACAGTTACCGCAAATCGCTCAGTAAAAATCAGCCTATTGGGAAGAATAACCGGTCCCACATGCCCTCCGGTAAGTTGTCTACCGGAAGTAGGTGTTGAAAGTGTGGGAGATCCGGTGAGCGATCCTTGCGCATAATTAAGCGGTGATGCCCAACCTCCACCATCACGATAGCGGTATTCTGCAGAAATAGAGTAGCCGGTTAAACTGGATAGGCTGGCTGCTCTAGTACCTCTAAATTGCTGCCGCAGATAAATAGTGTTGTTTCCACTCACAGTCATGCCATAAGTATTATCTGTCTCAGTAGCTGTAATAAATTGACTGTTACCCTTGCCGGGAAACTGAATTGGTGTACCAGTATTCAAGTCAAAGGTTGCAATGTCCATATCCTGTCCACTTCTGCAACCAAAACTGCAGCCGGAAATAGTGGCGAAGTAGGTTGACCACCAGGTAGTGGGCTGATTTTGTTGTGTCAAAACTGGAACATCTCCCGGAATACCTACCCCGCCAACCGGACCATTGGGAATAGTATAGTCAAGCGATAAGTCTGAGGTATCGAGTGCAAAAAGGTGTTGAAATCTTTTGCCTGTCCCATCCAACCAGTTTTTTAATTTTATTTGCTCAGCTGCGAAATCGGCATCAGTACCATCAATGACACCATCCAAAAAATACTCGCTCCCAATGGCAGGCGCCGGTACGGTCCGAAAAATTACCCGATTACTCACCACCAGCGGCCAAACGCCTCTTAGACTTTGTCCAATCATTCTTGGGCTTTTTGCCAGCTGGACTCCAGTGATTGCATCAAATGCAAAGGCAAACATTTCGTCATTAGCCACAAAAATCCGGTTTTGGTCGGCAGTAATTCCTCCCTGGATAATGGCACCGGTGTCAGCCTGCCATTTGATGGCACCATTGACATCTATTGCGAACACTTTTCCGGCGTGATTGGCTACATAAATCGTATTGTTGTAAAGAAGCGGCGCCTGGGTAATCGCATTACCGGTATCAACTTGCCACAGTTTATCACCGGTATTTATATTCCAGGCAGTCACATAGCCAGGCAAAGAGGGAAATATCACTATAGAGTCGGTTGCTACTCCGGGCCAGGCAGTACCTCCAGGGTTATCCGCTTCCCAAAGCGTAGTTCCATCATCCAAGTTGAGCGCCCATACCTTATTTAAAGTATGATCACCGATAAAAATTTTATTATTAACAACAAGCGGCTGCATAGTTTGAGCGAAACCGAAAGGCACTGAAACGGGCATTTCCAGGTTATGCCCTTCATACGAAGCTAAATCATCATCCCAAGTGGCAACTCCTGGTTTTGAGTCTCTATTTCGAAGAATCCAGTTGGAACCAAACCAGATCCAGCGGGCACGTAGCCTCGTTCCAACTGTTGTTGAAGTCCTTCCGGTGCGCTGTGCATCATGCTGTAGTTGTGGCCAATCTGTTGAGCTGGTTTGGGCTGCAACCGGCACCGGAGACGGAAATATAAAAGCGGAATGATTTTTAATAAATAAACCGAGTCCGGCAATAATGAAAAGTATAAAAAAAGTTCTAATGCTGCGGCGCATATTATCACTATGCAATAAAAAGATGATTAAATCAAGGAGTTTTTCGATTCAGTTTCGTTTTTCGATTCAGAAATAAAAGTCATCTCTGATTTTTCTCGGCTTCCTATTTGCAAAGGGTCTAGATAACTTTACAAAGGATTTTTCCTAAAGCTCTTTAACAAATCGATATACATATTTTCTCGTGTGTTCCATCGGTATTCTGATTCTTTTAAGTGTAACAGAAACTTTGATTTATGAATGCCGTTAAATTTCATAAGTCTTCGTTTGGTAAATGGCCAGAAACTTTCAATACCGTTTACATGGTTTTTACCTCTGGCAAACTCGTTCTCTTGATGGTGAATACGATAGTGTTTGTATCCTAACGTAATTAATCCATCATATGCTCGCCATCCATCAGTATATACATGCGCCTTGGCTAACACTTTACCTTTAATGATGGGCATGAGCTCAGATCGAGAACAGTTTTCAATAATAGTTACTAATACTTTACCGTTTCGTTTAAGAATACCAAGAACAGGAACTTCGCCAGTTGCTCCTCTCCCGCGTTTTCCTCTCACTCGTCTGGCTCCAAAATATGATTCGTCAATTTCAACTGTACCATTCACTTTCTTACGTTGTGTCGTAAGTGATACAATTCGTTTACGAAACAAGGCAAACAAGTGATTGAGGGTAGTTCTTGATATACCACTAACTATGCTTGTTTGTGTCGCATCAAAATCAGACGAGAAGCATCGAAGGATTTTTCGAAATGTTCTCTCCGAAATATGTGACTTATGATAATATTTATTTTTCATTGTCTAGATAACCCATCTTAGCAACTATTGACTGCTAAAGTTATCTAGACCCTTGCAAATTATCGTTTCAATTTCTTTTTGCGGGTTATGATTTTACCTAACGATGTATTGCTTTTACCAGAAGCGTCCTCATCAGGCAGGGTCATAATCCCTAAAAACAAGACAGCCACAATAATCGGAATCGTAATTAATAGAAATGCTGGCATAAGTCCCTCCTTATCACTAACGGTTATACTTCAATTACCACGGGTACGATGAGTGGTTTGCGCCCGGTTTCTTTAAATAGGAATCTGGACACTTCTTCTTCGATATTTCTTCTGATAAAATGCCAGTCAAAAATTTTGCCTTTTTTGAGCCGGAGATGCCGGTTGACGATCTGCTTCATTTCTGCAACGATCGCTCCTGAATCCTTCATATACACAAAACCCCGTGAGACAATATCAGGCTCACCGCGCACGCGGTTAATACTTTTCTCAACCGGAACCATGATAACGACAATGCCTTCACTTGCCAGAGTCCGGCGATCACGCAGCACAATCGCTCCCACATCACCCACACCTAATCCATCAAGCATAATTTGTTCAGTCTCAATCCGTTCAACCACGCGCGGCCGGTGAGTCGCGGAAAATTCGAGCACTTCACCTTCGCCCGGAATGAGCACACTACTGCGGTCGTGGCCCATTTCCACCGCCAGTTTCTGGTATGCCACCATGTGCCGGTAGGTTCCCCCAATTGGCAACATAAACTTGGGCTTGGTAAGCGATAACATGAGTCGTAAATCCTGCTGACTGCCGTGTCCGGATACGTGTAAATCTTCCATCACTTCGGAATAGGACACTCGAGCCCCTCCCTGAGTGAGCGCGTCAACCAGCTCATGCACCGCATTTTCATTACCGGGAATTGGGTCAGCCGAAAGAATGACCGTATCTGCGTCTCGGAGTTTCACAAATTTGTGTTCGCCCCGGGCAATACGCGCCAGGGCCGAATCAGTCTGTCCCTGGCTGCCGGCAACGATGATGAATAATAAATTGTCAGGTAAGCGCAGAATCTGTTTATCATGAACGATTGCTGATTCAGGAATTGACAAATACCCGAGCCGGCGTGCCACTTCCGAATTCTGATCCATGCTGCGGCCGACAAAGGCAATTTTCCGGTTATGCTGCAGCGCGACATTAACTGCCTGCTGAATCCGGGAAATATTGGATGATTGCGTGGCAAACAGTAATTTGCCGCCACATTTCCTGACTTCACTTTCTATGGTTTCTTCGATAATTCGCTCTGAAAGTGTGTAACCACTCCGTTCGCTGCCCAAAGAATCTGAGAGTAAACACAAAACGCCTTTTTCGCCGGCGGCGGCAATTTTCCCGAGCTCCGAGGGGAAGTTGTCAGGCGGCGTCAAATCAAATTTAAAATCACTGCCGTGGTAAAAAATTCCGATTGGAGTTTCAATCACAAAATTGGCCGCATCCGGAATTGAGTGCGTCACATGCACCGGAGTAATTTTAAATGGACCAATCGTCAACGTCCCGGTAAACGGTAAAACGCTGATTTTGCTACCAATGCCAAATTCGCGGATTTTTGCCTCGGCAAAACCGGCAGTGAGCTTGGTAGCGTAAATCGGAAATGAGGGCAGTTTTGGCAAAACATACGGAAGTGCGCCAATATGATCATCGTGCCCGTGAGTCAGGATAAACGCCCGGATTTTATCTTTTTTGTTGAGTAAGTAACTCGCATCCGGAATCACCAGGTCTACTCCGTACATGGTTTCATCCGGAAACCCGATACCACAATCTACGAGCAAAATATCAACGAGTTGCCCATCAAGGCGGTACTCATACACATACATGTTTTTGGTAACATTGCCGATCCCACCCAAGGGAAATATCCGCACTGTCTGTTTGTCGTGTACAAAAATTTTATGACTCATAAAGTTTTTAACTCTTCAATTCTTCCTCTTTTTCAAAAAACAAGGAAAGCCATCTCTTTCGTTAAAAGAGAGACTTTAAATTTTAGTAAACTTACCACTGAGGCAGGAATTCCTTGACGTTTTCCGGGGTGATGGTAAAACTCTCACCTTTGCGCTCAACAATCATCCGCGCTACTTTGCGGCACACACCGTTAATGGTCCGTTCCAGTGAACGAATCCCGGCATCATATCCCAGGGGGCGGACAATCTTCGGCCAGACTTCATCCCCAATCAGTAACTGTTCTGGCCGGAGCCCCGATTCTTTCATGAGCCGGGGAAAGACGTAATCCTTACCGATCTTAATTTTTTCTTGATCTGTGTATGACGGCATTTGAATCGGCTCCAAGCGATCCAAAACCGCAGTCGCAATATGCGTCGTGTTATTGGCGGTTGCGACAAATAACACTTCAGACAAATCAAATGGAAAATCAATGTAGTGGTCAGTGAATGCCGCATTTTGTTCCGGATCAAGCAGTTCCACAAGGACGCCCATGATATCTCCGCGCTTGTCCTCAGCCACGCGGTCAAGCTCATCAAGTAGAAGTACCGGATTTTTGCTGCCGGCAAAATGCAGAGCTTTCATAACCAGCCCCACTTCTGCATCCGGCCGCACCCGTGATTGACCTCTGAGTTCCAAAGCATCTGACATACCGCCAAACGGAATCCGGACAAATTTTCTGCCCATAGCCTCAGCAATGGAATAGGCCAGCGTGGTTTTACCGGTACCCACTAAACCAACGAGACACAAGATAGGCGCGCGAAATAATTTTTTCGTGCCTTCCACTGCCTCAGCCTGTTGATCAAGTTGCAACTTTAAAACCGCGAGGTATTCCAGAATCCGGTCTTTCACCGGCTCAAGTCCATAATGATTTTTATGTAAAATCTCTGCCGCGTGAGTGAGATCCAGCCGGTCGTCAGTCCGCTGGTTCCAAGGTAAGGAAATGACGGTGCTGACGTATTTTACTACTTGTTCAAAATGCGGCAGCGTTTCAAGTGAAGTTCCGGTCAACCGTTCAGTCTCATCCATCATGGTGTTGACCCGACTCTCCAGTTCCGGCGGCAATTGCGCATCACGCACGTGAGTCCGCAAACTCGTAATCATATCAATCAGTTTTGCCATACCAGAAGTAGTCCCGCACTTCATTTAATGATATTCCAAATAGTGATGCGGGATCACTACCTGGCATATTTAGTATAACGGAGTTAGCAGAAGAAATGAAGATGTGTACTGGTCATGCTGAACTTGTTTCAGGATCTCTTTTTAATTTTATTCGCTCTATAATCTTCTAACAGCCGTTGCATCGCTTTTCTACTCGCTTCTTGCATATCTTGAAACATATCTTCAGGTCTAACTCCGTTCTTCAAACGTGTGGCGTATGTAAAGGCCATTTCCTCAAGATCATCAGGTGTACCATCAACAATAAAAGTGTATAATAATTTGGTATCATCCCTCTCAGCTTTTTCATTTTCTCCTTGAAAAATAACTTCGTACGCTGCAATAGGGAATGGGTTTCCCCCTTTTACATTTTGTGGCCGGATCATCATATGAATCCCGTTATGATGAGCGTATGCTGCAAGATATGGTGTGGATTCATTCGGATTCCATTCATGCCATATTTCTTCTTCGAGATTAAATAGTGATTCCTGTGAAACCTGCTCACCTAGTTCCATAGACGTTAGTTATTGCGATTTAAAATTCAATAAATAATTTAAGAAATTTATCTCCTAAACCGTCCGCCGCCATGTCCACCCCGGCGGTCGCCGCCAAAACTGCGGTGTGGTGGCCGGTCGATTGGTTTATCGGCATCTGCGCCAAACAGCATCGAGAGGTTGATCCGGTGCTGGTCGTCAATTTCAATGACGCGCACTTTGACCTTGTCGCCGATTTTGACTACCTCTTCCGGATTGCTGACATAATCCTTGGCCATTTTCGATACGTGAACCAGACCTTCTTTACCCGGCAGGATT
>Ga0075643_135_pt1 | contig 21173 bp, 18 predicted proteins | sample RifGroA1_FD_68207 | JGI IMG/M metagenome (GOLD analysis project Ga0075643, IMG submission 68207) | Microgenomates (Gottesmanbacteria) bacterium GW2011_GWA1_43_11 | reverse complement strand
TCGCTATCCTGGTAGCAGCACCGGAGATTTTAATTTTGATGACGATGTCGATATCTATGACTATAGTTATCTAGTGACTAATTTTGATCGGGTTGGGGATACTCTTAGCAATTAAATTGATCCTTGCAATCTTCTTACTAAAACCTGCATACTAAAGCTATGGAACCGCTGTATACACGGAGATCGCTCTATATTCTGCTAGTATTAGGATTTCTTGTTTCCACGTTATTTTTTGGACTTTCACTGGTAAAACAACGCCAAGAACTACGAGAAAAAGCAGCTGGTGCAACTGTATTTACGGTCAAACCCAATAAGACTTACTTGGCAGTAAATGATGAGGTTGTTATTGACGTCGAAATGAGCACAGGAGCCGACCAAGTGACTATTGTTGATTTAGTTATCAATTTTGATCCGAATGTTTTTGATGCAATAAGCCTGAGCAATACCGGATATTTACCGACTACGTTCGCTGGGCCAACCTTTAATAATGGGCAGGCGCGGATTGTAGTCGCTGCTGGTTTGGAAGAGCCTAAGCAAGGTCAAGAAACGATAGTGCAGTTAGTTCTCCAGAGTAAGATACCCGTTGCAACAACACAAATTGATTTAAAGGGGACACGCGCCCGAGCCTATGGACAGGGTGAAACAGATGTTGTCGCTTCACTGATTCCAGCTATTATTGTCGTAACCGCCGAAGAGACTATCCAGCAGCCGCAGACTACTTTGTCGATGTTTCCGGTTACCCTGAGTGTAAGTTCGGGGCAGAGATTTTATTTACCGGTTAAAATGAATACCAACGGTAACAAGGTAACTGGAGTTGATTTAGTAGTACTCTATGATACCAATTATTTTGATGGTAAAAACATCAGTAAAGGCGGATTTTTACCCACAGAGTTCACTTCGGGAACAGTAGTCGATGGAGTGGCTAAAATTGCCACAGTTAGTTTGGTTTCCCAACCAGTTGTGGGAGAAGGAATCATTGCAGTACTTGAATTTGAAGCCAAAACGACTGGTACAACTACGGTTTCAATTGATGCTTCAACTCAAATTTCAGGTTTAGGTGGAGATCCAAATTTGTTAGCCGCACGTGAAAGTAGCACAATAACCATTGGACAAGTAGCAATAAGCCCCGGGATTGGTGGTACTTGTGTGGCGGCAGTGCCTTCAATTCCTTCAAATTTTACGGCCCGCACCGGAAGCTCTAATAAGGTTGAACTGTCCTGGTCGTCAGTAAGCAATGTCACTCATTATGGAATTGTATACGGTTTGTCGCCCGGTGTTTATATTTATGGCGCGGCAAATGTGGGTAACACGACTCAATTTACCGTTACTGGTTTAGCGTCCTCTACCCGTTACTACTTTGCCGTATTTGCGGCAAATGACTGCGCCGCTTCCGGTTTTTCAACCGAAGCAAATGCACTATCGAGTACGTCAACTGGCGGAGGCACTATTAAAAAAACATCTCCATCATCCGCGCTTCGTACTTCTCCACAGCCGTCGTTTGTGCCAATTGATCCAAACCAACCAAATCCATTTCTACAGACCGGGACACAGCCGAGTCCGACATTGGCGCCACTATTTGTCTCAGTGCCCCCAGAAACTCAAGAAGCGGCGAGTGGATCAGGGATCCTTTCACTGTTGACTCCAGTGCGGTTGGTAATCATTGCCCTAATATTATTATTAGGCGGGGCAATCCTCTATCTTACTTTCCACAAATCATCGGTTGAAAGCTAAGCCCTGGTCAGTTTGACAAATATATCCCGGACAAATTACAATTGCTTCTAATTGCTGGAAGAGCGTTGTATTAAGTTTAATTAAATATATGAAAATAAGAAAAGCAGTTATCCCAGCCGCTGGGTTCGGGACCCGGTTTTTACCCCAGACTAAAGCCTTACCCAAAGAAATGCTGCCGATTGTTGATAAACCGATTATTCAATATGTGGTTGAAGAAGCGGTAGCCTCAGGAATCCGCGATATTATTATCGTTACCGGCTGGCACAAGCGGGCGATTGAAGACCATTTTGATTACCCGTTTGAGCTGGAGATGCGGCTGAAGGAGTGGGGCAAACTCGAACAGCTTGAAGAAGTCAGACGGATTGCTGATATGGCCAACTTCATTTACATCCGGCAAAAAGGTCACTATGGTAACGGGACGCCGGTGCTCTCTGCCCGCGAAGTGATTGGAGACGAACCGTTTGTGGTTTTGTGGGGAGATGAATTTATTCACAGCACGCCACCGCGAACCAAACAGTGCATAGATGTATTTGAAAAATATGGCGACCCGGTTATTTCCGCGATCCAGGTGCCGAAAAAAGACGTCAAGCGTTACGGAATTGCCGATGTCAAAAAGATCGAGCAGAATATTTACCAGATTTTTAATTTGATTGAAAAACCGGAGCCGGAGGAAGCGCCTTCTACTCTGGCTGCGCATGGCTGTTATGTGTTAACCCCGGATATTTTCGACGATTTAGCCAAACTTAAGCCAGGCAAAGGTAATGAAATCTGGCTGACCGATGCTATTAAGAATCTGATGAAACGCCGGCCGGTGTATGCCTGCGAAATTAAAGACGGCCGCTACTACGATACGGGCAACAAGATCGAATATTTAAAAACCGTCGTCGAATTTGCCTTGCAGCACAAAGAACTGAACGGCGACTTCCGCGAGTACCTCAAGGGTTTGAAGTTATAAACTCCGGTCAACTCGCGAATTTGTTTATGAATCCCGAGTAATTTTTTTGTCACGAGTTACATCGCGTCAAGTTATGATGCGTGAATTCTTCATGAGTTTTAAAGATTTTCATGTTTGCAATCCTCATCACATCTTGGTTGTGCTATCCATACTAAGTAAAAATTTTGTTTTTCTTGCTGAATGGTTAAATCTGGATGCACGTCCAGCTTAGCTGTAGCCAAAACTCCATTATTGCTATCCTGTTGCAACTCAGTTAATTCTGATTCAGTGAGGATTGTAATATTAATGTCAATTGGATTAGGAGTTGTTTGCTGCGTGGACACTAATTGAGAGTTTTTGTTTTGGGCTTTAGTTATTTCTTGTGGAATGTTATTAACATGAATGTCGACTTCGAAGGGTTTATCCGCAGATGTGCTATAGGGATCAGAAAAGCGATAGAGCAAATTTAAGTTACTTGGTAATGGCAAAGTAAATATGTCTTCACCTTGTTGAATATCTATTCCAACCATATAGGTTTTTCCTAAATAATAGTCTGTGCCTGTTGTTGCAATATTCTGAGCTTTGTAGTCATTATTATTGGCATCTCCAAAAGCATCTTTTCCGTACATATTATAGGTATCTTCAGTTGCAGTAATGCCAAATGATGTGAGAATTTGAGGTGTAATATTTTTATTTCCATCATACACATTGATTTCATATTTAAAATTTTCAGGATATTCTAGCCACCCGCCACCTTCCTGCATTGTGCTGATTGCGCCTTGTGTTGAGGCAACTGCAATTTGTAAAGCAGTAATATTCGTGATTTCATGTTCAGGGTTCGCTGCAGACATAATGTCATCTAAACCGAATTGCGCTTGTCCGATATTATAGTTTTGCCAGTTTTTTAAGAACTGTGCTGCGGGAAGGATATATTCATCCGTGTCTAAAACTAAATGATCAGAGCCGATAAAGGAATGGTACAAATCAACTGCTGTCATCAGATGCGTTTCCTCGTGGATCCATCCGGCTGCCATGGGTAAGGGTGTTGAAATTTGCGGAATATTGATTTCTGATGCCCCTGTGTTAATAGATAAAGGTGCATCATCATAAATAAGAAAATCAACATTTGGTGGCCAGGGAATATACGAATTTCCATGCAGTGCCATTGGTATTGGAGTTATTCCACGCGGATCCTGGCTAAGAAGGTTTGTCTGGTCAAGCAAGTCGTCCGGTATCACAACAAGCTGTGCCTGCATTTCTTCTGGAACCAAAAGGCCGTTTTCTCGCGCGGCCTGTAACTGCTGTGCGGTGGGGTACAAAAACGAAATATATTCGAGTACTTCGAAAGGGACATCCGTAAGTTCTGGGTATTGAGCAAGCACGTTTTGCATATTTTCGGAAATCCCAGCGTAATCGCTTTCGCGTACGATAATTACTCCGTCAAATACATTAGAACTGTTTTGACTGCGGGAATTATTATACTTGGCGATAAAACCACTGTTGTCAAAGTATGCACCCTGCGTTTTGAGCAAGTTATTTAGATCTGTATACAAGTCTGGATATTGCGCCCATAACGCCTGGTTGAGTTCCGCAATTGAGTTGACGTGTGACACTTTCGTATTGGTTTGTATCAGGTTAATGAATTCTTGCAGTGAGCTAGCAGATACAACTTGGTCATATAGACCATAGGTATTTGAGCGAAGTTCATTTATATAATTTGTTGGGTCGATATTTGGGCGCATTGAAGTAGGATTTGTACAATAACCTCCGGAATATGTCGGTTGGCAAGAAAAAGCGCAGCTTTTATTGCAATATGGAGTGATTGTTACATAACAACCGAGACCACAGATACCTTTTGTAATTACATTACTGTGTATCGAGCATAAGTCATTGCACTCTTTGATTTTGTTTACCAGTTTGGTCAGTTGGTTTGGCGTTTCACACCTAGTTCCATCTTTATTACATTCAAGGCCAATACCGCAAGTCTGTTGTATCCAGCCGGTTCCGTCTGATTTACACCTACTAATGGTGTTGTTAGTGCAGGTGGTGGTTTGCGCGGCACACACTTTTGCAGATTGCGGTATTTCCTCTCCACAGCATACGCCAGCCTGGTAAGGACAATTACTACACTCTGTTCCAGGGTATCTATTAATGCTTGCGCATGACATTACAATTTCATAACACTTGTCTACCGGAAGCAATTTACACGTTCTGTGCGCTTCATCTTCCCATACTGCTTCTTTTCCACAATTCGAAGGACATGCACAAAACGCACCCACCGGACAGGAAGACTCGCAACTGCCAAGTTCGAAAATTGAAATTGGTATATTTCCTTTACCAAAGCATATATCTTGTGCCCATTGGCAACCAGGGGTATATCCGCATTCATAAGAATTTTTAATATCGTAACAATAAAAAATCGACGATCTACATTTGAAGTTTCCATTTTCATCCAAATTATTCAAATTAGCAACACATTCATTTGCACATTGGTCTGGACAAATTGGTTGATTTGAAGGTTTGCATGTATTATCTGAGTAACATCCATTGGTGCATTCATTTGGACAGACGGGAGAAATAATACATTTCCCATTCACACATCCGAGCGGACAACTGATTGCAGATACCGGAGGTTGACCGGAAACGGCACAATATTCTGAAGTACTGCCGTTACACCGATAAATTTGTGAGGCAGTACAAACATTTTGTGGAGATAATTTACACTGTCCTCCGGTTGCATTCGGATCGCACCCATATTGACAGCTATTAAGGAGCGCCGTACAATAAGGCAGACAGGCATACGTATTGTTAGCAGTGATCACGTCCGCGATACAATTATTTTCACAATAATCTGGACAAATTGGTAATGTAGGAGGAGTTGAAGATTTAGGTTGAGATTGGGATTGACAAAACTGTTCGCAGTCGTCTGGACTCCAACCTGGGTTCTTGATCATACACTGTTGTTCACATGAAGAGTAGGTTTGGGCTCGCTGCCGGATATCAAAGGATGAATTACGAATTACGGCCAGGGCTCCCAGACTGAGTGAAACAATCAGGAATCCGAGAATGGTGAGACTAAAGGGGTCAGTTGAACCACGGCGGGAATTACTCATGCTTAACTTAGTATGGCAAACAGGGAATAAGGAATCAATTGGTACACTTCTCCATCTCTTTCTTCACCCACTTGTACTGCATGCGTGCCTGTTCGAAAGAGACGACCCAGCCGGTGCGGACGACACTTTTATACACAAACGGCGCATAAATTGAGCCGTCAGTGGCATACACTTCCGGGTAACCGCGGTACTTTTTAATATTTTCGGTGTAGGCGCGCAATTGCTTTTCAGCTACTTGTATATATTCTTCGTTACACGTTAGCAACCCAAGTGTTGATAAGAGTTTCGTATACTCCATGCCCCAGTTACTCGATTTTGTTTTTATGAATATATGCAATTGTTTTTTCCAAATACGCCCGATCGTCTGGGTTTTTCGGATCCAGAAATCCAGTCATAGCGCTTATCAGCCAGTCGGACGAATAGTAATTACCGGCACGGCTTTCCGGACTTAAATCTTCCAGAAAATGACCTTGCTCCGGTAACCAGAAGGTTGAGAGAATCTGAGTTTTAAGACTAGCCAGAAAGTCTGGATTTTTTTCTATAAGTCCGAGCTTTTGTGCCAGCTCGTATGTTTTCCAGAGGATGACATTATCGTAAAACGAACTGGTTTGTTTCGTAATATCCTTGGTTCCGGAGAACAGGCGGTCAGTGCGGACTAGATGAGTGTGCAAATCAACGGTATCGGAGATAAATTTATGAAAATGAAAGGTCAGTTCCGGTTTATATTCATGTAACAAATTACGCGCTGCCTGAACCGTATGCGTACTCTGATAATTATTTGTGGTAAAGGGATAGATGCTAATGAGTTCTTCGGGAGTTTGTAATGTTTGTAAGCCGTACAAGAGGCTGTAGAGGGTGTCAATCGGCGGACTGTAAATATTTAAAAGGGTGACTGATTGCGGAGCAATTGGGACGATGGTAGTTGACAGGTCTTTAGATTTGGCAAAGACGTCAAGCGCGTAGGCAAGTGTTTTTAAATAAATGGTTTCGCGATGTAGCCAGTCAGTACTATCAAGCGCAGTGCGCGGATCAAGTAACGTGTGATAAAAGATGCCCAAAGAGCGCGGATAGAGCAGGCTAAAGTGGTCGCCGGAAATAAGGTACGGCAGTTCCGGATCAAAGCGCAAGGCATGGATTTCCTGGATAATGGGTTCAATGTCACCGCTGAAGGTAGTTTTGCCGCCGGTAAACCGGTTATTAAAAATATGCCAACCGGATTTGAGATCGGCTACCAAACGCACGAATACATTAGTCCGCAGACGCAGCTCAGATACCTGTTTGAGTTCCAGTTGCGTATCACGATTCAAAGCAAATTCAAACGGGTCGGCAACGATTGAAAATTCTACAAACGGATTAGTAACATATGAAAAGATCGCCAGTGCAATTAAAAAGCAAATAATGCCGGTGCCGAATTGACGTAATCGCTTGCGCCGTTTTTTGGAAAAGAAACCGTTTCGCTCAAGGAGCATAGACAAAGATTAATTGTAGCAGAAGCTCGGGTCTGAAATTATCTGCTTCTTGGGTCAGTCTTAAATGCTTTGAAGGCTTAGCCCCTTAACTTATTCAAAAAACTCACCCTCACCGTTTGATTAAATTCACGACAGAAATAACAACCTCATCCTGCCCTTCTCCTTACCAAGGAGAAGAAAATTAGAATTATAAATTTGCAAAACTGCTGGCAATTTGGTCTAATTAGAAGGATATGCATCATTTTTATAAAATCAAACGAGTGCCGTTTGTCATCTGGTATTCTAAACATGAAATCACTCACCTACTTATAGGTTTGGTATTTGCCTGGATTCTCAGAGAAGTATGGGGAGTATTTTCATTTTATTACGTCTTTCTTGCTGCTGTTGGTTCGCTGGTTATCGATGTGGATCATTTGCTGTATTTTTTTACCTATGGCCGTAAAGACTGGTATGCGCAGGAAGTACGCAGAATATTACGTCAGGGACAAATTGGTACACTTTTGAGATTTTGGCGGGATAATCATAAACATAATACCGGTTTAGCAAGTCATAATGTCTATGTGCTAGCCGGATTTTTGGTATTGGCTGCTGTATCAACTCAATTTGACTGGAAAGCGAGCGTCATTTTTTTTGGCGCAATATTTCTACATCTGGTATTTGACATGTTCGATGATTATTGGGCGCTCGGACACTTAAATGATAACTGGAAACATTTGCGGCGGAATAAAGCAGCCCCACCGGTAGTTTCCGAGATAAAGTAAATGATTACTTTTTTTTTATGGATCTTCCCCGTTTGATAATGAATGCGATAAGTCCAGCCAAGCTTATGCAATAGAAAAACAGGAAAACCGGATCCTGGGTAAAACGGATACCGGCATTTATCAGCGGATCGATAATTATCGTAGCTCCTGAAGTCTGGTAATAGGTTTCAAAGACCAGGTCTCCTGATAAAACTTCGTTATTCTTCTGCGCCGCACCTTCGGCGTATTTATTTTCACTCGTGTACGCAAGATCAAGCTGTGCAGTTGTACTTTCAGGCGCACTGACGCTGATAACGTACGTTTTCCCCCGCGAATCCGGAATGGGTGCAAAATCAAAACGGATGGTGCTGCCCCAGCCTAAGTTGGTTTCCGAAAGCGATAATGTTCGGACTGGTTGATTGTTTTCATCACGAATCGTTAATTCAAAATTCTCACTTCCCCCCAGGTTTGGATTAAAGCCAATAAGACGTACTCCGGCGAGGTTTCCTTTGTGTGATTGGAAACTTTGAGTTATGGTGGAATTTTTTTCCACCCGGATCGTACTATTTGATTCAATTTGGTAATTATCGAGTCTGCGCATAGAAAATTAGTTATTTTATCCAGTCGGATCCTGTCACGCGCGTATCCCAAAATTAATTTCAAACTCTCCGCCTGCGGTGGATCAAACAAGTGAAATCTAATTTTGGGAACCCTCGCGCATGCCACCCAACCTTAATTTGGCATAAATTAACCAAATCAAACTTGCTGCAAAGATACTCTGCAAACCATTCAGTAGCCGCATGGTCATCTCCGTACCCAACTTTTGCTTCACCGGCCAGTCTAAGAGCCAGAACGTCGGCTCAAGTGGAGCCAGCATGCCGATATTAAACAGCGGGAGTTTTCGAACATTGTTTTGGAGTGAAACCAGGATAAGCAGCGGCGCAATCCACAAAATCCACTGCAAATTAAACCGGCTGAAGATAAAGAGCGGCAAGAAGACGAAAAAACTGAAAAAGATCAGCGGGCGCTGATTTTTTGATGTAAATTGGTTAAAGTAAAAAAGTATGAGGGTATAGAAGAAATAATAAAAAATAAGACTGCGATCCGGACCAATTGGCAGACTGGCAAAAAAGACCTGATCGCTGTAACCCCCGGTTGCGGTATGTTGCCAGTATGCAGGCAGTGTCAGAACCGGCAGATGCGCGAGTAAAAAAGGCAGCAGAGCGGCAACGGTGACTTGGGCCTTGCGTCTCCAGCCACTGACCTGAATAAATAATAACGGAAAGACAAACAAAGGAAATAACTTGAGTGCGCCACCAAAGCCCAAGGCAGCAGCAGCGAGAATGAACCGGTTATGTTTAGCCAAGTACAAACTGACAATCAGCAGCGCCACGGGTATAATGTCGACACTGGTCCAAATACTGACGGTAAAAATAATCAGCGGATTAAGTAGCCAAAGCATTAGTGCCCTGTTTTGTAGTGGACGCGCAAACAACCGGCTAAACAGAATTCCGGTCAAAACTTCGATACAGACAAACGGCAGTTTTAAAAAAAATAGATACCGAAAAGTGTGTTGGTGAGTTAGTAAAGCCAAATCAGTGGCATGCAGCCAATTCCAAAAATCATAGCCGAAAATTTTTCCGGTTATTACCAAAACCGTATTTAAGATGGAATAAATAAGTGGCGGATAGGCGGCCAAAGGTTGCTTATAAAATTCAGCCAACGGCAGCGTATTCCAGGTAGCGATTAAGCGGGTGTTGGCAAGCAGATCCCAGTTAAGCGTGAACGGCATAACCAGAAGTCGTAACAACAACCCAAGAATCAGAATTGACCAGAAGTCGTGTGGTAATAGGTATTTGATTCGCCTATTCATTTGCCTTCTGACAGTATATACTACAGGCGTTTTTAAAGAGTAAAAATAGTTTTGTCAAGGTGATGATGATTAGCGCGCTCATTTTTTGGTTGTTTATCTTCGCGTTTATCTTTACGTCAGGTTATGCGGTTCAGTTAATTTTAAGCCTACACAGGGACGACCGGATCACAAATTTTGGAACCGCATTGACCATTGGTATTGTTGTCGTGACAATCTTTAGCCTGTTTGTTCGAAGTCTAGGAGGAGCCTGGTGGATGGTCTGGAGTTTACTGCCATTTGTATTCGCTATTATTTTCTGGAAGAAGCCGAGGCTGCTTGCGTTTCCCTGGTTGAAAACAAATGAGCTCATTATCCTCAGTTTAATTATCATTTTGGTTGTGCTTCAATGTTTGACACTCTGGGTACCTCTCAAATCCACGCCTGACGGGTTGATAGTGCCGGCCTTACACGACACCATGTGGAATATCGCAATTATTGAGGAGCTCTATCATGACTTTCCGCCCGAGAATCCGGGTTTTTCCGGAGTAGCGCTCAAAAACACGCATTACTTATATCATTTGTTTGCAGCAGCGACGCAGCAAATTACCCGGATTCCAATTATTCCCCTGTACTACTATTTTCTGCCGGCACTGGTTTCATTTTTATTCGGACTTGGGATCTACGCGGTGGGGACGATTGCAACTTCCGATATCCGCTTTCACATCCTCACCATTATCTTTGGTTTTTTATGTGGTAATGTGGCATATCTGGCGCCATTGTTTTTAGGCAGCAACTTTGATTGGCGGGGGAATACGTTTTTTGCAGACCAGCCATTTGATCAGCTGACTAATCCGTATACGGTATTTGGGTTTGTTTTATTTTTATTTGGCGTGTACTGGTGGTTTCAGGCAACGAAAAAACAGTTGCAGATGCGTTCGCTCATTGCTGCAGTAATTCTTCTCGCCGTGTCGTATGGATTTAAATCGTTTGCCGGAGTTGTTGCGCTAGTTGCGGTTATGAGTACCAGTTTGATTGTTGCAATTCTTAAACAAGACAAAAAATATTTGCTGGTAAGTGGATTGTTCTTAGTAATTTTCATACCCCTGTTTTTTCTCACGACGACCTTTGGCAGTGTTGGACTCAGATGGCAGCCAGGCTGGTTACTCCGCGAAATGATGACTTCAGCAGATAAATTAAATCTGCCCTACTATGCGGATCGGGAGGATTTCTATATAAATACCGGGAATTTCTTAGGCTTAGGAAAGGTAAAACTTATCGAGCTAGGTATTTATCTAATTGGCAACCTAGGTATTCGACTCGTTGGTTTAATTACCCTCTTGAGTTCACTGGTTTTTATGCTGTTAAAAAAACGAATGCATGCGCTACTGCCCGTTGTGTTATTAACTACTTTTGTGGTGGTTACCGGTTTAAGTCTGCCATTGTTATTCAATCTCGGCGCCAGTGCGCATAACATCATTCAGTTTACGCCGTATGCATTGCTTTTTTTCGTATTTCCGACGATGTTTGCGATCGAAAAAATAGGGCAGCGATTGCACAAATTTTCACCAACCTTAGCAATTACTTTTGTGTTTATCTGTATCGCTTTGGCAATACCGGTGAATATCAAAAACATCATCCAAAAAATTCACGCGCAGGGTGAATTGATCCCCAGTACTTATTTACAAGCGTTTGCTTATCTTAAGAATAACACAGCTCGGACGAGTATTATTGCTGTTGATCCGGCTCGCTACTCACCAGCGCCGATTTATCTTGCCGCACTTTCTGAGCGCCAAATGTACCTGGTCGAAGCCGGATTTGCCGAACAAACTGGTAATGATCCGACTTATCGGCTGCAACTTACGCAAAAATCTTTTACTGATCAGCGTTTTACTGATTTGTTGGCTTCCGGGGTGACTCACGTTTTTATGCTTCGGTCACAGATAGACGCGCAAAAAGTTAAACAGCTTGTGCCCTACTTGGCCGTAGTTTTTCAAAATGAGGAAGTGATTATTTTTGCGGCGAGAAGATGAAACTTGGTTTCATCCCAGGTGTAGAGGTGGATTCGATTGGGTGGGTTCGTTGGTTTCTTGGGTAGTAGGTTCTGGAGTAACCGGTGGGTTAGCTATTGGCGGTGGAGTGCCTGGTGGTTCATCGTGACCAGCTGCTCTCTTTTTCAAAATCATATACAGAACGGTACCTAATAGCGTCAAACCTGCGAGTCCAGCTGCGACAACACCAATCAGTTTACCAACAGTGTTGGCGCGTGATGGAAGCGCTCGCGCCGTTTGAGAAATAGGAGAAGCGGGTTGAGGAGTGCTCCTAGATGTGGTTTGGGTAAGCGGAGTAAATGATGGACTGGCGGTAGGCAAAACCAGGACCGGAGACGCACTTTTTGGACTGGGTGAGGAACTTGGTTGCAATGTGGGTGAAGGGTTGGTTGTAAACCCTCCTACAGGTGGTGAAGCAGTTGGTGATGGTTGCTGGGTAGTCGCGAGGACGGGCGAGGGTGTCGGTGTGGCGACGGGGGTGGGTGCTGGTGTAGGTGAGGCGATATCTGCTGAGGGAACTGGTTGGGTAACCGTAATGGTACCATTGGCACTGGCCTTTAGATGATTGTGATATCCATAGGTTCCACTTTGGGAGAAGGTGTACTGTTTACTTTCTTTGGGGGAAATAATCCCAAGATTAAGCGGTGGATAATCAGTATGCTGCGGATGGGGATCAGAGGCAAGTTCAAGGTAATCCTCACTGGCGTTGTACCAAATGACAGTGTCGCCGACGTTGATATTCAGGTTTTTAGGTGCGAAATTATTTCCATCGTAATTTACCGTATACGTAGTCGGCGTCTGACCTTTGGAACGTAAACGTGTCGTAACTAAGTAAACCGTATTTACAAACCCGATCACTAAAATCGCTAATACGAGGTAAGTAAGGCCGCGGAAACGAGGGTTCATTTTTCGTAGCAGATTCATAAGTTAAGTTAATTTAAGTGAGATATCACATATCCGGCATCAAGCAGATTGATTTTTCCATCGATTGGAAAATATGCGGTATCATTTACTTGTTCATATGTGGTAAGAAGTTCCTTTAGATCAGCTAAAGTAAAAAAGGTATCTGAAGGTGCGGGAGCTACTATGATCGTGCCGGTGGCATTGGCCTGTAAATGGTTGTGATAGCCGTAAGTTCCCGCCTCTGTAAACGTAAACTGAGTTGATGCGCCAGGCGCTATTAATCCGAGATTAAGCGGTGGGTAATCAGTATGAAATGGATGGGGATCGGAAACAAGCTCGAGATAACTAGAGCTTTGATTGGTCCAGATGACGGTATCATTGACGTTTATAGACGTTGTTTGCGGGCTGAATGTGGTACCGTTATAAATTACGGTGATTGTGGTTGCAAATGCGATTAAGGGAATACGGATGAATAATCCTGCAAATATAAACAAAATGATTGGTACTTTGAAGCGCATACAGAATTTATTATAAACACCGTTCCATTTATTTGATAGTTGTTTTCTTCCATTTGTCATCCGAGCACAAATTAAGTAGAATAGTATTTTCCTGCCCAGGGGCAGGATTTTTTGTGGGCAACGCAACCAGCACTCGAAAAGGCAATTGAAGTTTTGGGCACAATAAAAACAATAACAGACAGTCAGATAATCCGCGTCGTACAAACTAAATCCATGGTGAAAGGAGGTGAATACGATGGTAGATTTTTTAGCAGTGTTACTAACTTTAGTAGCCTCGTTTATTCAGGATGGCAAACCGGAAACGCTTCCGCCACCGGATGTATCAATCAGAGGCAGTGTAGTCGCTGAGGTGGTGCAAACAGCGCCTGCAGCTGGAGCAGAAGGTGCAAGTGGCAAAACGTTTGCTGAGGTTCAGGATCAAGTTGCCACAAGTTCTCAAGCATCTCCTCAACCAGCGGATACAACCAAAGTAGCAGCGGACAATAGTAAATCCGGTAATACTTTACCAACCGAAGTACCCCAAGTTGCGGTTGAAAATTCGGTTGCACTTGAGGAAGTAACCAGTGAGACGGTGACGCCAGACCAAAATGATGGAATCCAAGCGTTCAATACGAGCGTGATTGATGCTGAATTTGGTCAACAAATTGCCGAAACTCAGCCGAGCACAGCTCAATCAGAAGGTAAAGCGTTTGGTCAGGCTACTAGTGAACAGGCAGCAAATAACAGCAGAAAGCCATAAGTTTACAATATCTCAAATTTGCTTGTTTGGTGAGCGGGATAAAAAAAGGGCAGACCTACCCCTGCCCTTTTGTTTGTGCATGTTCGAATATACTAAGTTAGACTTTCTTTTTAATTTTATCTAAATCAAACGGTGTTACCCCTATCTTTATGTTGCAACCGCAGCTTGGTCTGGAAAAAGAAATAGTATTGACGGGGAGTGGGTTTACCAAAGTATTCAGTAACCAGGACGTGGCGATTTTTGCGATAATGAAGTAGGATGGTACTTGTTGTTTGAAGGAGGTGATTGGCGTGAGTTTAACACTTAATAATCTGTCACCACTCGCATCACTGGTTTTCGGAGTCCTGATTCTTCTGTTCCCCAAATCACTCAATTACCTGATTGCAATTTATTTGATTATCGTGGGGCTTTTAGGGTTGGGGATATTGCGGTTGGGAGGGTAAGAATAAAATTGTATGGTATATTGGAAGCATGGGAATTACGACTATTTCAGCCAAAATCAGTAATGTTGATAATCCACAAAAACAGGTAGGCGAGAAGTTCATGATTGACACGGGAGCCGCGTATACGGTGCTTCCATATACACGGAACAAGAATGACACTTCTGCCATTGCAAACAGGCAGATCAGCGTACTGATTTGTCCATTTGGTGTTGGCGACGTCCCATATTAAGTCACTTGCCACGCTGCTCATGGGAACATTAAAAAGGAAACATTGCGCTTGGGTGTATTCGATAAGTTGGCTCTTTATTATGTCAGTTGCTATATTAGAGATTTTATCTCTGCTTATTCCTTCGATTAATAATTCACAATCTTCGAGGTCTTTGATAAACCCGGTCCTTACGGCTGTACTGTCCTGTAGGGCATCAAAAAGGTCAACTGATTGTTCTCTACCAATCCCTCGACCTCTGGGGTGAATCCCTTTTGATAGACCAAACCTAGTCTGATTTGGCTCTTTTAGTCCTGCAAGCATGTATTTAGCCTCATTATCCTTGTTGCTTCTCATGAGATCGATCACGCGCTGGAAAAAGCTTACAATATGATTGTGACATTGAATTGACCAGCGATCGTCACGTTTTGATATCGCATACGGGTCGATAAATAGGGGAATATCGCTTGTGTTAATTGGAATATCAACGAAATCGAGTTCGTGCTGACTTTTACCAAGTTTAAAATATTCCGAGAATGATATTTTTGGCATAAACTTTTTAATTACCTCTTGACATTAATCATAAAAAAGTAATATATTAATAATAGGACAACAATCTATGAAAGTCAATATTCAGATGACGATCACTCCGAAGCAGAAGCAGGTGCTGGATTTCATTAAGAGTTTTGTCAAAGACAACGGTTATTCGCCGTCGCTTCATGAGATAGCGAAGCATTTCCGAAAATCCATCAGCACGGCCCAGCATTTCGTAGAAGAATTGGAAACAAGGGGATTTCTCCAAAAAACCGATAATATAGCACGCGGCATCAGCACCACCGTTCAGCAATTTGGCCGCATTTTCAAACTTGGCGTTATTGCCGCAGGTAGCCCCATAGAGCCGATCGAAAATCCGGAACCAATCGATGTACCGTTATCCATGATAAGCAGAAAAGGCGATTATTACGCTTTACAAGTGAAGGGTACGAGCATGGAAGATGATAATATTCTTGATGGGGATGTTATAGTTATCAGGCATCAGAATACAGCAAGTGATGGAGATCGTGTCGTAGCTATCACAGAAAAGGGTGCAACACTCAAAGTTTATCGTGAAAGAAATGGGAAAGTCTATCTAGAACCCCGAAATAAAGCATTAAACAATATCTATCCAAAAGAGCTTGAGATTCGCGGCAAGTTTTGTGGTTTAATAAGAAAAGGAGACTAAAATAATATTTTTATCGTTATGAATTTTAAAATTAATGAGAGCGAACAAAAATTACGTGGTGGTTATTATACGCCCCTTGATTTAGCAGTTTTTCTAACAAAGTGGGTTAGAAATATAAATCCGAGAACTGTTCTAGAACCTAGCTGTGGAGACGGCGTTTTTTTTGAAGCCATTGATAAAGTTAACGGAATGAAAGGCGTATCGGTTTTAGGTTTGGAGATTAATGAAAATGAAGCCCAAAAGGCCCAATTAAGGGCAAAAGGGACATCCGCTAATATCGAAGTACAAACAGAAGATTTTCTTAAGTGGTCACTAGATAATATTCGAAATAATAAATCGCTTTATGATGCTGTAGTTGGTAATCCACCTTTTATTAGATATCAATATCTTCCTAAAGAATTTCAACAAAGATCAGAGGAAATATTTAATGAACTTAATTTGCCTTTTACTAAACACACTAATGCGTGGGTGCCATTTGTTTTAGCTTCGTTAGCAATGTTGCGGCCTGGAGGTCGCTTAGCAATGGTGGTTCCGGCGGAGATTATTCATATTATTCATGCTCAATCGCTCCGGACATATCTTGGGAAAGAGTGCAAAAGATTGGTGATCGTTGATCCAGAAGAACTTTGGTTTAAAGATACTCTTCAGGGAGCAGTATTGCTTCTTGCAGAAAAGAGAAACAATACTTATGAAAACGCGGAGGGTGTTGGTATTTATCCCGTCAAACAGAAAGAATTTCTTGATATAGACCCCGACATTATTTTTTCTTCACCTAAATCATTAAATGGAAGAACTGTGGCTGGCAAATGGACTTACGCTCTGTTAGACCACTCAACACGCAACCTCATCGATAGCCTTATTGATCACCCAGATGTTTATCATTTTAATGATGTCGCTGATGTTGATGTTGGTATTGTGACTGGAGCAAATGACTATTTTCTTGTTTCCGATGAAACGGTTCAAGAATATAATCTATCAAAATGGGCTCATCCAATGTTTGGACGTAGCGAGCATTGTCCGGGTATTATTTATGATGAACAGCAACATCAAGAAAATAAAAAAAATGGTAAACCAACTAACTTTATTTGGTTTTCTAATAAACCAACAGACAGTGCTATTGCTAAAAAATATATCCATTATGGAGAAGAGCAAGGCCTTCATTTGCGCTACAAATGTAGTGTCCGAAGTCCTTGGTATTCGGTGCCATCTGTTTACGCTACGGAAATAGGAATGTTGAAAAGATCTCACGATATTCCCCGACTAATATTTAATAAAATTGGAGCATTTACCACAGATACGGCTTATAGAATTCGTGTTCACAATAGATCCAGTAGACAGCTAGTTGGTTCGTTTCTAAATTCGTTGACAGCATTGAGCGCAGAATTAGAGGGAAGACATTATGGAGGAGGAGTGCTAGAGTTAGTTCCTTCTGAGATTGAAAAGTTGCTTATTCCATTGTCAAAAAAACTAACCGTAAATCTTGCAAATCTAGATACAGCGATTAAAACATTGCCAGCTAGAGAACTCTTAGCGAAGCAAGATAGCACTATCCTAAATGCATTAGGACTAAATCTGTCAGATCAAAATCAATTATTAAATAATTGGCAGAAACTTCACGATAGAAGGCAAAGAACATCAAGTGACGCAGAAACTAATTAATCAATTTCGAGGACAAATCGCTTTGGATCAGTTTCATCTCTAAAGAGTGATAAAGTTCGACTCAGTAAGTCTTTTCGTTTCACATGGTCTCCAATTGATCCCCAGCTTAATCGAGTCATGGCATTGTGTTGTTTATAAGTTTCACTATTTGTGTCTGTGCTATGTCGTATTTGTAATGGAAATTCACCATAATAGATTCCTTTAATAACTAACTGAAAACGAACTTCAGTCTCTTCTACGTTACCTGATTGTCGAGGCTCCCATTGTAGATGAGCAAAGACAGCATCACGAAAATAATGTCTGTGGTCTATATTATCTTCAAGAAGTCCTTTGTCTAAGTTGATAGAACCAGTTGCGTGTGTGCCTCTCTCTTTGGGAATATTAAGATCACGTTCAGTTAAGGGCTTGCTTTGCCATACAAGCTCTAGATTAGTTGAGACTTGTGACTGTTTTTGAGCTTGAGGGGCTCCACTGATCCTACGATATGCAGCAGGTTGAGCTTTTGCCCGACGAGACGATCTATGTAATGGTAAAACCTTTAGTTTAATACGCGGAATCGGATCTGTTGAAGGCGCAGAAGCCGTGGTGGTTGGTCGTGGCGGCGAGGCTTCTGATTCATCAAGCAGCCGTCCGTTTGCTTGTAAAGCGAGTAATTGCGCCTCAGATTCAATTAAGAAAACATGGTCATTATATAAAGCCGGTAGCTTAAGAATCTGATTTTCTATTTTTGATACAAACTTTCTGTCAGAGGAATTATCAAGATCTAGATCTAAAACTAGGCTTGCCTCGATATTATTGTTTAGACCACCAAGCGTTAAATTGGCACTGCCAATAAGTAATCGAGCTTGCTTACCTCCTCGTACTAAATATAGTTTTGGATGAAAAACAATATTGCGCGCTCCTGTATCGACAGCGTATGCAGAAACTCCTAACTTTAATAGTCGACTTAGTCCCTGAAGAGACGTTATGTCATTTCTAATACCTGAAAATACTTTCGTTTTGGTTGCGTATTGGTGTAATTTGTTTTCTATTAAGCGGACTCCGTCTTCAGTTACGAAAGCAACGCTCAGAATGACCTCCTCAATGTTTTTAATATCAAATAAACGCAGAATTGCTTTTGCATGCGTATGTTCAGTAAATCCTTGAAGGATAAAATCTTTTTTTGCCATATGTGCTAGTTTAGAAAATAATCAATTGATTTTTTGTAAACATCAGCAAGAGCCTTCAATTGGACTATGTCAACTCTTCGTTGTCCGGATTCCATTTTTGAAACATAAGACTGTGATTTGTTTAGCAGTTTTGCTGCAGTTTTTTGATCAAGTTTGGCCGAAAGGCGGGCAGACTTTAGTTTCCTTATTAAGTTTTTGTGTTCTTCCGTGTATATAGCTTTGGACATAGGCATCTTGACTTATTGTATGTTATATTCCAAAATAGAATATATATACAGAAATTTCTGCGGGGTCTTTCCCTCTTTTTGTCTTCGGCGGCTCTCGGCCGTTTTCCGCGAGCCCTTTCAAATGCTCTGCGCGACCGCACCCGCGCAGAGCCAACTGTCCGACGGTGCCTCAAATTCTCTTTCTGCAGGGATGCCAGGATTCGAATCCCGAAACATGTTCGGGACAGGCTCTGGAAAAGCAGTTTTGTCCCAGTAGTAACTTTGCAGGCCTGGAGTGAATCGAACACTCGTCATGGGTTTTGGAGACCCAGGTCCTACCACTGAACGACAGGCCTACTTCCATAGGTTTTGCAACCTGTGTTATTATACCACTGAAAATAAGAAAAAAGCCCTTATGGCAAACATTCGAGAATTATTTAAAGCAGCTCAAGGGGAAACACCTGAAAGGAATTTATTGCAGGCACCTGAAATACCAGTTATTCAGCCTGGAAACCTTGTGTCTTTTGAGTTAGCTGATGATGAAAAGGTCGTTGGGTTTTGGGCTTCGCAACTATCTGAAACAGTTGGGTCAAAGCCTTTATACGACGGGACACTGTTCCTTGATCAAAGAATATCTGACCCACTCGGTATACCACACACGATTACTTACGCGTTTCTCATTGGAATAAATACCCAAAACACGGTGGTGCTTGGCGATGATGCACAAGTTAAATCTACCACCAATTCAGCAGAGCTGGTGGTCCGGCTTCCACTCGGACACATGGGACCTGTACTGCACCCGCAGGAACGAGAGCTGTGCTATACACTGAGAATTCCAGCAGTATCATCCTTGATTCATTCGTGGAGACCAGATGAAGGTGAAATATTAGATTTACATACGGCAATTTCTAAGATTGAGCGGGTGTATGATCGGTTTAATTTACGGGAACTTGCGGAAGTGAATAATTGGCCGGGGAAAGACAGCAAAGATCCAATAACCTTGGACGATATCTACGCAACACTTGATGAGCACACGGACCTGGTGATAGGTGGATTGCGCGGACGATACTGGATGCATCCGGAAACTGGAATATTGTTTAGAAATGGAAAACCACAGCATATATTGCAAGATCGCAGGGATAGAGAGGAAATACACAGATCCAGAACAGTGTGGGATGCGGTGGCTGATTCATCCATGTCATTCGTAAACAATAGAGATAGAAAACAGTTAGAACGAGCTGCGGCCTTTTGGTACTGGGGGAAGAAGCTGGGGCTAAGTGTTCCTCGTGAATTACAGCAAAGATTGCAAGATTTGGAATTGATGGAATTTAATTAAATTCTGCTATCCGGTTAAGCGGCTTTGTGGTGAAATTTGAGAAAATGAGTAGCAAAGATAAAACCAATCGCATATACATTTACCTGAACAGTCTTATCAAATGGTAGTTGACCAAGCATGATTTTTACGAGCATATCGCCTCCGAGTGAGGTTACACCACTGAGATTATTGATTCTCGCCAATTTGAGCGTCCACGGCGTCTTGGTTGGCGTAAAATCACGAATTCCCAATTTTTCAAGTTCTGTAGCTAATTTTCCAGAATTACTAAACAACTTTCTTAACCTTCGTAAGTCTCCTTTTTCAAGTTCGGGTTTCAGCTCCAAGAGTCGCAGTTGACTGTCGGTAATGTCCTGAGTTATTGCAACTGGTAGACTGGGCATGTGGTTAATTTGATTTTCATCAACCGGGCCGTGAAGTTCCTGATAGGTATGATCGTACGTAGCTCTTACCTCTCTTCTAAATCGAGGATAGTCTTTGCCAAACGCATTTACCGCAGCAGCGCTATCCACGTCAACTAAGCCGTCTGCTGTTTCAACCATATCCATCGTCCTGCCGTACTGGGTATTGTAAACCAGGTTTTGGAGTTCTTGAGGAGTGTTCTCTGGGAATTCATACAGGTTTTGATCAATTGGATATTTTTGTAAATCAAAACCCTTATGCGGTCGCAAAACTGTAATTGCTCCCAGAATATCCGGTACGAACTGGGTTTTCCCGGAAATATATTCGGTTTCAGTACCCGGTCTCCAACCAAAACCAACTCCGCCGTTACCAAACATCCACCAAACTTTATGAACTCATTTCAAAACTCGTAGTACTTTGAGAAAGTTCTGATATATCAACTAAAATAGGCAGAACCTGAGGAGGTGCTGCCTATGTACTATGATGT
>Ga0075643_124_pt1 | contig 21432 bp, 23 predicted proteins | sample RifGroA1_FD_68207 | JGI IMG/M metagenome (GOLD analysis project Ga0075643, IMG submission 68207) | Microgenomates (Gottesmanbacteria) bacterium GW2011_GWA1_43_11 | reverse complement strand
ATTTTCTTAGCCACCGGATTTGCTTCCGGTTCGCCAACGATCATAAATTCGTGCGTTTTCCCATTGAGTTCAACCACCACAGTCGAGCCGATCTGCACTTTGCCATTGGTTTTCCCGGACGCAATTGGTTTGGCTACGCGCAGGATTTCTTCAAGCTCGGCAATCCGGTCATCTATAAAATCCAGGTCTTCACGCGCTGCCGTATACTCGCTGTTTTCCGATAAGTCCCCCTGCTCACGCGCAGCCGTCACCCGTTTCACCGCATTGGGCCGGCGCACCGTTTGCAGGTCATTGAGCTCTTTTTTGAGTTCGTCGATTCCCTCTGGAGTGAGTAAATAGTTCTGTTGCATAGCTCTAAATTCAAAAAAAGCGCCCCGCATGCATACGAATTGGGGCTCTTAACTGGCAGTTTTTACCAACAGCTTGTCAGTATATGAATCTTCGCTTGCCTTGTCAAGATATGAATATTTAGCTATAATCTGACAAGCTAAAGTCCAACTCGCCTTCTCCTGCGTACGAGGGCGAAGCACCTATAAAACCATTGTTGAAACATAGTCTTGCCCCCATCGTCTAGCGGCCTAGGACGATACCTTCTCAAGGTATAAATCGCCGGTTCGAATCCGGCTGGGGGTACTCACAAAAAATCTTGGCTTTTGCCAGGTTTTTTTGTGACCAGACGGATGAGAAGCGACGCTTCGAAAAAGCTAGTCCCCTTGTGGGAAATCCGGCTGGGGGTACACTTCGGCAAGCTCAATGCAAGCTAAAATGTGTTATATGCTCGAAATATGATTGTAATCTCTGAAACTTCCGCGGTTAAACCGGAAACCCGAACCCCGCACTTTTACCAATATCTAGAAAATTCAGGAAAGAGTTCGTCTGAAATTGATGAAATAAGGAAGACTATTCAATTAATGCCTAACGATACAATGACTGATTACTTTATTCATGACGCGAGAAACGCTTTGGGAAACTTCATCATGGGGTTTGCTATCGAAATAAATTTCACACCTGATCATTTTGCTCAAGGACGCGAAAGATTATTAAAAATAAGAGAGGACTTGGACTGGTTTATTCAACCTGGAAACTTAAATAAAGATACGATCGAGGCATTTTTGAATGATGCTGAAAATCACGAAGAGTGGAACAAATCCGTGATAGAAAACCTCTATCAGAAATTTTGCATGTTAATTCAACCACCGATAGAATCCTAAACGATTTCAAGCGTACTCAAGCGCAGCCGAAAAACTTCCAGCAGGGTGTATTTATGCTTATTTACCTGTTTTCTTCAATCAAGCGGGGTATTGTATAATCAGCTCATGGCTTCCAAAAAACTACCAACTGTCAGTTGCCTAATGATGTCTACTATCGAAGGAAGGATTGGCAGTGGCGTTCCTGGAGTGGATGTTGTTGACGACTACCTCGATGTATACCGTGAAGTGGATAATGCAGTCGCAGGTAAAATTGACATTAAGGGAAACGCGTGGGTATGTGGACGGGTAACTTCTCAACTTTATTTTGCCGAAGGGACAAATACGCCACTATCAGCTTCCACAAAAACACTTGAGAATGGAGACTATGTTACCGATACCGAAAGTGGCCGCTATTTTATCACTACAGACACTAAAGGAATCCTCCGGTGGAAAACTAATTCCATCAGCTTTTACCCTGAACACGGAAATTTACATTTAATCATTATCGTGAATACTACTACTCCAAAAGAATACTTCGTCTATCTTCGGGAAAAAGGGATTTCTTATTTAGTTGATGAAAACGAAAGGATCGACTTTGCAAACGTATTAGCGAAACTGCATGAAGATTTCCAGATAACCAAAATATTACTTGAGGGCGGCGGAAAGATTAATGGGTCGTTCATGAAGGCAGGACTTATCGATGAAATTTATCTTCTGGTTATTCCGAAGGTATTAAACAAAACTGATGCGCCCTCACTTTTTGATAACGATGTAAATACAGAAGTTGCGCTCACCTACTATGATCTTCTTGACACAAAACCCATGGCTCGCGGAAGCGTTTTACTTCATTATAAGAAGAAATAGAATTAATACTGCAGTAAATTTTGGGTTTGCTTATAGACTTGTTCGTTAACCGTATTTATAAGACTCACGGAGATTTGCGCAATCACTACCAGTTCAATAATAGTAATGATGACTGCAGCCAAACCGATAATCTTTGACTTAGTATCAGCTTGCCGCAAGTAGCGCCAGGCCCAGATAATTCCCAAGGGCGGGAGTAAAGCGCTGCCAATATACAGCATAAGTTGGGCTCCGATTGCAGTGTCAGGCGGTTTGGCCTTGAGATTGGTACCGCAGTTACGGCAAAAAAAATCAGTAGACTCAACTGCCTGATGGCATTTTGGGCAAACTGGTGCAGGGACTGGGATTACGTCCATAATTTTATTTCCACTGGCACAAACTGCTTTGGCAGCCGCAGGTGAGCTTTAATTCGAGTGGCGTCGGGGCATCAGGAACAATACAAATGCTATAGCTATTTTGTTCATAATCACCTACTCCCTGGCAAATTTCTGCGTTACAGCCGCTGATTTTACAATCAGTGTCAGTATTGCATTCAGAAAACGTCGAGCTACCAAAATATGAAGGTGAACTTTCATTTATATTTAACTCATAGGGTTGTGCTGCCCGCCGGCCATCCGGGGTGACGCAACTTGGCGGATAGGTTTTTTCAATAACGCTGCCGGTTATTTTATTACACGCCTCCCACGTGAGCGTATCTCGTGTGCGCACCGGAGATCGGACAGAAATAAAACTGCCAACAATTATTACCAGCAACAATACAAATGAAAGTCCCACCAAGAGGCGTGTCCGGGCACGGTCCAGCTGATCATAGAGCCGCACTACCAGTACAAAAACAACGAATACAAAAAGTAACAGGCTTGCAGGCGGCAAATGCGCTCGTGCAAGTTCCTGGGTTTCGTTTTGCTGCAACCAGGAAAACCAACCCTTGTACTTTAAGAGTATGAAATGAATAACTCCAAATACACCAATAAGCCTGACCCCGATATTTTGCAAATGCCACCACAGCCGGCGGTCAAGCAGTTGAATCAATTTCTCAAATGAAAATAGAAATAGGACGGCTAGAACACAAACACTCAATAATCCAAATAGAAACGGAACATTGGTAAGCGTAAACCGGTCACGGGGAAACAGAAAAAAGTAGGAAAGAATTGCGTGTGTGAGGCCAAATAAAAACGCCAACCGTCCCCAACCCTTACGGTATTTCAATAACACCGAATAAGTAGCGTAGATGCGCGACAGCGGTCCAATTAACAACACAATACCAACCAACAGTATGGTAACGAGTGCAGCCATCTTATTGAAGATTAGTAGGTCAAAGAAACCCTGGCGCCAAAATAGATACCACGAAGTCAAAACAGCTATGATTAGTGAGGAAATAATCGCGATAGTGTATTCATATTTGTCAAGTCGGTTCATAATTAAAACTCGCGTCAAGTTGACAAGGTACGCTCAAATCAGCAGAATAAACGCACATGAATAACCGAAATTTCAGTTTCAACCGCCGGCGACCGTTTCCGACGCTTATTATCCTCGGGCTGACGGTAATTCTGGTGATCTGGCTTGCCGGACGCGTATTTCGCAACCAGGCAACCCGGATTATTTCGCCACTTGCAGAAACTATTGAAAAAAAATTCCAGAATAAACCCGTCTCAGCTACCTCGTCCCCGCAACTCAAAAACCCGTCCCAACTTATCGTACAGATAAGAAATTTACTTGTCAAAGAAAACGGTTCGTACTCTGTCTACCTCTACGACCTGACGAGCAACCAGGGCTACGGCATCAACGAAACCGGCATTTTTACCGCCGCTTCAGTCAATAAGATACCAATTCTTGCCGCAATCTATTTTGAAGCTGAGCGCGGAGCACTCGACCTCGATGAACGTATTACTCTGCAACAGAACGATATTCAGGATTATGGCACCGGCAGCCTGCGCTACGACGGTATAGGCAAAGTGTATTCACTCAAAACTCTGGCGCAACTGATGATCGAAAAAAGCGACAATACGGCGGCTTTTGTGTTATCAAAAATTGTCGGGCTCAAGCGGATACAGGAACTGGTGGAAAACTGGGGACTGACGCAAACCGATATGTTAGAAAATAAAACGTCAAACAAAGATATAGCTATGCTCATGACCAAAATGTACAAAAACCAGATTGCAAATCAAGCCCGCACGTTGGAAATGGTCGGATTTATGGATGACAGCGATTTTGAAAACCGGTTGCCGGCACAACTCCCCGAAGAAGTCGTTGTCTACCACAAAATTGGCACCGAAGTCGGTAATATTCATGATGTCGGCATTTTTGCGCTTGCCAACCATCCCTACTATTTGGGAGTCATGAGTAATGACATTTCCGATGAAACACGGGCCGAAACAGTGATTGCGGAAATTTCCAAACTCACCTACGCTTTTATGAGTCAATGAAGACTCCCCAGCCAAAATACCCTAGAAAAAACTTTCATGCATCACTACACTTAAAGTGGGGGCTTTCTGGTACTGGGGTGACGGTTTACGCCTGCAGCGGTGGAGTGACTGGACGCAGTGTTCGGAGTGGTTTGATCTGCGGCAGAGGTCGCGCAAGCGCTATTTTTAACACCTCGCCAACATCATCGACAAATATAAACTCCAGGTCGTCAAGAACGTACTTCGGAATATCCTCCAGGTCTTTTTTGTTGTTTTTCGGCAGGATAATGGTCTTTAACCGGGCCCGATGCGCGGCAATGACTTTTTCCTTGACCCCGCCAATTTCCAGAACCCGTCCCCGCAAAGTGACTTCTCCGGTCATACCGACAAACCGTTTGACCGGAATTCTGGTGAGCGCCGAAACCAACGCAGTCGTGATTGCGGTTCCAGCACTCGGCCCATCCTTGGGTACGGCACCTTCTGGCACATGAACATGTACATCAATCTTCTGAAAGAATTTTTCTGGAAGCGAGAAGACCTGCCAGTGACTACGTACATAGGAAAGCGCTGCCTGACAGGATTCTTTCATGACTTCACCCAGGTGTCCAGTCAGAATCAGTTGACCTTTGCCCGGAACCAGGGCCACTTCGATAAATAATATGTCGCCACCTGCTTCTGTCCAGGCAAGTCCGGTCGACATACCAGTCTCATCTTTTTTCTCAATCAGGGAAGAGGTGAATTTTGCCGGGCCCAGATACTTTTGCAAATCCTTAGCGGCAACCACAAACCGATCCTTTTTACCCTCAACCACTTTTTTGGCAATTTTACGAAACACCGCGGAAATTTCCCGTTCCAGACTTCTGACTCCGGCTTCCCGCGTGTAGCGACGAATGATGTTTTTAATCGCATCGTCAGTCAGGCGGGCTTGCTCGTTTGCCAAACCGTTATTTTCCATTTGTTTGTTAGTAATAAATCCACGGGCGATATGAAACTTCTCATCTTCCGTGTAACCGGGGAAATGGATAATTTCCAGTCTATCTCTCAAGGCCGGTGGAATCGTATCCAGCACATTACAGGTAGTAATAAAAAAGACATGCGACAAATCAAACGACACCTCGAGGTAGTGATCGGAAAAGGCGTGGTTTTGTTCCGGGTCAAGCGCCTCAAGTAGCGCCGCAGATGGGTCGCCACGAAAATCAGCGCCAATTTTATCAACCTCATCCATCATAAATACCGGATTGTTGGTTTCCGCCTGCTTAATCGCTTGAATAATTCTGCCCGGAAGAGCGCCGACATAAGTACGCCTATGGCCGCGGATTTCCGCTTCATCCCGCACCCCACCCAGGGAAATTTTCACAAACTTGCGTCCCAGGGCTTTGGCTATTGATTTACCCAGAGACGTTTTACCTACACCCGGCGGACCCACGAAGCAAAGAATTGTTGGTAATGATGCTCGTTTGGTCGCAGACTCGGTTTCAGTCTTCTTATCTGTCTCTTTTTCGGCTTTTTCGTTTGCGATTTCTGCTTTATCGGTCTTTAACTTCATGACCGCCAGGTATTCGAGAATCCGCTCTTTGACTTTTTTCAAGCCGTAATGGTCAGTGTCCAGAATTTTTTCAGCTGCAGCAATATCGACTGCGGTTTTACTCGCTTTACTCCAGGGCAACTCAATTAACCAATCAAGATACGTACGTAAATATGAAGCTTCCGGATTGTAGGAAGACATTTGCGACAGGCGCTTTAATTCCTTACTTGCCTTCTCTTCAACGTCGACCGGCATTTTGGCTTCGCTGATTTTTTTAGCCAGTTGGGCAAATTCCTTATCCTCTTCCTGCCCGAGTTCCTGTTCGATAGTTTTTAAACGTTCCCGCAAAACCGATTCACGAATATTTTTATCAAACCGTTCCTGGGTTTTCGATGAAATTTTCCGTTCGAGTTCGAGTACCTTTACTTCATTTGAAAGCAGGGTGTTGACGCGTTCGAGTCGCTCCTGTACTTTACTCATTTCCAATAACCCCTGTTTGTCATACGGTTTAATTTCCAGAATATTAGCAACCTGGTTAGCCAAATCTCCGGCCGGCGGCGATGACATGATATTCATGAAAATGAGGAAGTCGATGGATTTACCGATATTGACGGCTTTTCTGAGCTCAGTTAACAGGTGATTACTCAAGGCTTTGACCTGATCTTCGTTCTCCAGAATATCTGGAATCTCCGAGACATTTCCCAAAAAATAAGGCTCGGTGTTTCCGTACGCATCGATGCGGACACGGCTGATGCCCCGAACCAGCGCATTGATTTCGCCTTCATTTTTAAACATGCGTTCAATTACGGCTTTAGTGCCAATTTCAAATAAATCAGTTGGCTTGGGGTTATTATTATTGGGGGTTTTTTGCATGACGAGGACCACGTGCCGATTGTAGGAATTTGCAGCTTCAATTGCGGCAACCGATCGCTGCCGGCCAAAAGTGAGGACTACTTCAGTTCCAGGAAATACAACTCCGTCGCGAATCGGAATTATGGGTAACTGTTCTTTTAAATCTAGTACATCTGCCATACTTTTTAGCAATCTATCATATTAAGTGCTAACTTGTCAACCATTAATTCTACTTCATCTGAAATTTACCGGAAGAGAAGTTTAAACGAACTTTTCCATCAGCGTCTGAAGATTTTTCGGTGGCAAATCTTGCTCAACCAGTGGCACTTCATTTAATTGCGGCGTCTGCGCTTCATAGGTAGGTTTTTCTATTTTATAGAAAACGCCGGTCGGGACTTTGGGTCCCCATTCAAGCGCTTTTTCAAATGCTTTGGCGCGACTGGTCACGTCATGCGAACTATCTAATGGATAAATGTGTTCGCGGTACCATTGATAGGTGTTAACGTGATTGAAAGTCACGCACGGTTGCAGTACATCGATAAATGCAAAACCCGGATGGTTAAAACCTTGCACTATGAGTTTAGCAAGTCCGGGAATGTCGCCGGCAAAGCCGCGCGCAACAAAAGTGGCTCCAGCAGCGAGAGCTATGGCGACCGGATTAATCGCTTCTTCCAAAACTCCGGCGGGCGTGGATTTGGTTTTAAAGCCTTTTTGCGCCGTGGGTGCAGTCTGACCAGTAGTCAGACCATAGACCTGATTGTCATGCACAATCATGGTGGCCTGGACATTGCGGCGGGCAATGTGTACCAGATGATTGGTCCCTTCACCAAACGTATCGCCATCACCGGCAACAATTATTACCGGCAGTTTATGGTTGGCGAGGCGAATTCCCTGGGCTACCGCAATCGGCCGGCCGTGGAGTGTTTCAATGGCGTAGGATTTGAGAAAATTTACCATGTGTCCGTGACAGCCGATCCCATAAACCGTGCAAAAATCAGCTGGTCCCCAGCCTTTTTCAAGCAGAGCATTTTTAAGTGCGCCCCAAATGCCAAAATCTCCGCAACCCGGACACCAGTTTGGCATAAACGCAGTTTTAAAATCAGCAATTGTCGACATACGTTTTTTCTGTCATTCCCGCGCAGGCGGGAATCCAGTGATTTATATAGATTCCTGCTTTCGCAGTAATGACATGCTTAACTATACTTTTTAATTGCTTCAATAATCTCTGACGGAAAAAATGGCCGGCCGTCGTACTTATTAATGCGGTCGGTAATTTTGATGCCGGTTTTTACTTGAATCCAGTCTATCATCTGGCTATTGTGATTACCTTCAATATCGATTATGTGTTTTGCATCACTCAAAAGTTCGCGAACATGTATACTCGGAAATGGATTTATCCAATTCAGATGTAAATAATTTACCAGTTCTCCCTGGCCTTGCTCAGTCAGTTGCCGCATCACTTCTAAAACTGGACCTTTGGTCGACCCCCAACCAACCAGTGTATGTTGTGCATCTTTCACACCAAAGAGTGTCGGCGCCGGAACTTCCTGCTCAACCATGGCCATTTTCTTCATCCGCTTTTCAATCATTTTCTTGGTCAATGGTCCGTCTTCAATCGAATAACCCCATTTATCATGCTCATCAGAATTTGCACGAAAAACACCACCTTTTCTACCCGGAATTGGTCGCGGAGAAATTCCATCATCGGTAAGCTGGTACCGGGGGAATTCAACTTCTTTAATCTGTTCTGCTTCGCTCACTAGTTTTCCCCGTTCAATACTCACCTTTTTTTCGGCCAGTGTCGCCAGATCAACACTGAAATATGACTCGCATAAATACTTATCAACCAGGACAAATGTCGGAGTCTGGTATTTTTCCGCCAGATTAAAGGCTTCGGCAGTTAAATCAAATGCTTCTTCGACATCACCGGGAGCCAGTACCAGACGCGGAAACTCCCCCTGGCCGGCATTCAACACAAAATGCAAATCACTTTGCGTCGTCCAGGTTGGTAAACCCGTAGCTGGACCCGGGCGTTGGCCAAAGATGATAACGACCGGCTGCTCAAGCATGCCAGCAAGCGAAGTGCCCTCAACCATCAGTGAAAATCCGCCGCCGGATGTTGCTACCATGGACCGCACTCCGGCAAATGAGGCACCGATTGCCATATTAATCGCAGCAATTTCATCTTCGGGCTGCTTATACACAAAGCCGGTCTTTTCGGCTACCCCTGCCAGGTAATACAACAGGCCGTTAATTGGGGTCATTGGGTAGGCTGCAAAAAATTTCATGCCAGCCGCAATTGCACCAAGCCCAAGCGCTTCGCTGCAAGTCAGTACCATTTGCTTCTTTGTTTGCGCGGCAGAAACTGTAAATTTTTTATTAAATCCTTGCGGGAAGTTTTTCTTAATGTAATCGAAACCGGATTGAGCCAGTTGGTTATTTTTCTGCACCACTTCATCACCTTTGCGGCCAAACTGGTCTTTGACCACCGATTCAAGATATTTAATATCGAAATCTACCAATGCGAGTGTTGCCCCGAGTGCCACGGTATTGCGCATCAGTACATCTCCACCGTGTTCTTTAGCCAGTTTCATGAGTGGCACCGGGAATAGGTTAACCGGTTTTGTAAAATCACCAGGTTGCACTTGAAAACTCTCGCCATCAAAAAGAATTGCCGCACCTTTCGAAACTTCATCTTTATGCAAGTCGACTGTCTCCCGGTTTAAGGCAATGAGCAGGTCAACGTGGTTGTCTGTTGCAAAAATTTCATGGTCGGCCACACGCACTAGAATCACATTGTGTCCACCACGGATAAGTGAAGGATAATCATTGGTGGTAATTGCCCGGAGTCCACCACGGGAAAAAGTGCGAATTAACAACAGTCCCGAAGCCATGATCCCAAATCCCGCTTCCCCCCCGACTTTAATATTGATGTCCATAAATAAGATTAAGTAACCTTACCAATCCAAAACAATCATTACCATATCATATTTTCGAAGGTTTTAAAAATCCAGAATAGTTTTGTTAATCATAACAACACGGATCTTTGTAGCCGCAGTTTTTGCAAACTGCATCTCGGCCACCCGGCATACCAAAGATGGTTTCATTGCACGAAGGACACTGCCTAAGATTGTGAATTCGGGAATTCAACCGTAATGAAAGGTCATGGGAAAACTTGTTTACCGGTGTCATCGGTGACAATAATAGCTGCCACCGGGCAAGCTTTTGCAGATTCAAGCAGTGTATTGTCATCGGTCTGACCGGCTGTTGGCAATACAATTGCTTTGGCCTCGTTATCAAGTGCAAACGCCAGTGGCGCTACCGCGACACAAGACCCGGCACCTATACACAAATTTCGATCAACCGTGACTTTGTATGCCATAATTCTGGAGCGCCTTATGCAAAATTTCGAGACTTAATAATGCGCATTTTAACCTGGTGGGTGTCAACGATATTCCCAGTAATTTTAAAATATCATCCTTGTTTAGCCTTTGCAAGTCGGAAATTTTCTTGGCCTTGATGGTTTCGGTAAGCATTGAGGCAGCTGACACACTAATTGCACATCCTTGTCCATAAAAATTTACTTCTGAAACGCGATCATTTTTTATCAATAACTCAAGAGTAAGCTCGTCACCGCACGAAACTAAGTTGTCACTCGCCTGAATGTTTTTTTTATTCAGTTTCCCGAAATTTCGCGGATGTTTGAAATGATCTAGAATATTTTCCCGGCACAGATCATCCATAAATTTAAGAAAACAGCTTTTTAACTTTCATTAATCCTGCCATTAAAGCATCAATATCACTTTTCGATGTAAATACGTGCACTGATGCCCGGGCAGTCGCCACCAAACCTAACTCAATATGTAATGGCATGGCGCAGTGATGACCAGAGCGGATACAAATGTTGTTCGAGTCTAAAACTTGCGCAATATCGTGCGCGTGGATTTTATCAATAGTAAAAGTGAGAACTCCGCCGCGAATTTTCGGATCAGTTGGCCCGATGATGTGCAAGCCTTTTACTTGAGCTAACTGTTCTGAACCGTACGCCACCATCTCCTGTTCATGCATTCGTACTGCCTGCATACCTAACTGGTTTAAGTAATCAACAGCCGCCCCAAGTCCAATTACGCCAGCAATGTCAGGTGTACCTGCTTCAAATTTATGGGGGGGCGGCTGAAATTCGGTCCGATCTCGGTATACTGCCTGGATCATTTCCCCGCCGTACTGGAATGGTTTTAATTGGTCAAGTAATTCATATCTACCCCACAACACGCCGGTTCCGGTCGGCCCCAGCATTTTATGGCTGGAAAAAACGTAGAAATCACAGCCTAATTCCGCGATATCAACTGGTAAATGTGGGATTGCCTGAGCCCCATCTACTAATATAAGACAGTGAGGATTCCTGGCTTTAATTTGCTTAATAAGCGCAGCAACCGGATTGATCGTTCCTAAGACATTGGAAACATGCGTAAAGGCTACTAATTTAGTCAGGGGTGTAATTTTACTCAATAAATCATCGGTATCCAGGGTATAATCTTTGCGCAATTTTGCAATTTTAAGCCTCGCTCCAGTAAATTTACACAACTGTTGCCAGGTGACAAAATTGGCGTGGTGTTCCATAATGGTTATCACAATTTCGTCCCCTTTTTTAATATTCGGCATTCCCCAAGCATACATAACGAGGTTAATCGACTCGGTCGTATTTCTGGTAAATATTATTTCTTCGCTTGTTTCAGCATTGATAAACTGAGCAACTTTTTTTCTCGCCCCTTCATACTCTTGCGTTGCTTTTTCGGATAATTTATAGATTCCCCGGGATATATTCACTGGATAATTCGTATAATATTCGTTTAGTTTGTCTAAAACCAGTTGAGGCTTAAACGAAGAAGCCGCTGAATCAAGATAAATCAGCTGCGGAAGATTTTTAAATATCGGAAAGTCTGCTTTAATGCGTTGAGGGTTAAACATATGTGTTGGATAGTGTATGCGTCAAAACACACAGAAATACAGTGCTATTATGCCTTATATGCCGATATATTTGCATTATAGGATCACGCCTAATGTTTTTACCAGCTGTTTTTTGACTGTCTCATCAGGGATTTTTTCCAAAAGACTTAAGAAATACCCTTCAATAATTATTTTTTGGGCTTTTGCTTGATTCAAACCCCGACTTTCAAGATAAAACAATTCCTCAGGATCAATTTTTCCCAAAGTGGCGCCGTGCGTGCAACGAACTTCGTTAGCCAGTATTTCGAGCGCCGGTTTACTCTCGGCTTTGGCTTCACCGGACAATAACAAATTGTCATTGCGCTGATACGCGTTGCTTTGTTGGGCCGCTTTTTCTATACGAATCGACCCTGCATAGGCAAGTATTGCCCGATCAAATAACACACTTTTAATATGTAAGTCGCTCATGGTTTCCGCAGCTGTGTGGATTTGCTTTGTGTGCAGGGTAATTTCAGCCTGTTTTCTACCAATCAGAATACCGAGAATCCGTGCCTCGGCTTTTTTTCCCACCAGCTCTACTGTAAGTGAATAAGCAATTCCTGAAACGGCAATTAAAACCAGCGTCAATTTTTCGTCCTGTTTAACTGTAAAAGTTTCCGCCTTGCTATGACTGGTAAGTTTTCGGACAATAATTCTCTGTTTTTCATTGGCTGTCTTCATGCAAAAATTAAATTTGTACGGAAGTCAACCAACCGATCCTTCCATCTGTAGTTGAATCAACCGGTTCATTTCCACCGCATATTCAAGCGGCAACTCCCTGGCAATCGGCTCAATAAACCCGTTGACAATCATCGCTTCAGCCAACTCTTTGGTGAGGCCTCGGCTTTGTAAGTAAAAAAGTTGCTCATCGCCAATTTTGGAAACAGTAGCCTCATGTTCTATCTGCACATCCTGGCTTTGAATCCTCATCGTGGGGTACGTGTCTGAGCGTGATTCCCGATCCAGAAGCAGCGCATCGCAGACTACTTTTGACTTGACATTTTTAGCGGATGGGATGACATGCAACAGACCCCGATATGAAGTCCTGCCGCCGCCCTTGGAAATTGATTTGGAGGTAATTTTTGACGAAGTTTCCGAAGCCAGGTGAATCGCTTTACCGCCCGCATCCTGATGCTGACCCTTGCCGGCATAGGCAATTGATAAAATTTCGCCGCGGGCTTTTCTGCCGACCAGGTACACCGAAGGATACTTCATGGTCAGTTTTGACCCCAGGTTTCCATCCACCCATTCGCCTACCCCTTCTTCACTTACTCGCATCCGTTTGGTCACCAGATTGTAGACATTGGTCGACCAGTTTTGAATTGTGGTGTAACGCACCCGCGCGCCCTTTTTGACAATAATTTCAACCACTGCCGAGTGCAGTGAATCAGTTGAGTAAATTGGCGCGGTACAGCCCTCGACGTAATGCACATAGCTATCTTCGTCAGCAATAATCAGGGTCCGCTCAAATTGCCCCATGTTGGCAGCATTGATGCGAAAATAAGCCTGTAAGGGTAATTCGACCTTAACGCCTTTGGGAACATAAATAAATGATCCGCCTGACCAGACCGCGCTATTAAGTGCTGCAAACTTATTGTCAGCTGCAGGAATTATAGTTCCGAAATACTCTTTGACCAATTCCGGATACTCGCGCAATCCCGAGTCCATATCCAGAAACACCACTCCCTGTTTTTGTAATGATTCCTTAATACTTTTGTAGACTACCTCACTTTCATACTGGGCAGACACTCCGGCCAGATATTTTTTTTCAGCTTCCGGAATTCCAATTCGATCATAGGTATCCATTATTTCCGGAGGCAAATCTGCCCACGAATTGGCCTTTTGGGCTGTCGGCTTAATGTAGTAAAAAATATTGGAAAAATCTATTCCGCTTAAGTCTCCTCCCCACATTGGCATGGTTTTGTTAACAAAAATCTGGTAGGCCTTGAGCCGAAACTCACGCATCCACATTGGCTCGCTTTTATGAAACGAGATTTCTTCAACAGTACTCTTGTCTAAGCCTTTTTTTGACTTAAAGACGTAATTTTCCGGCTTTTTAAATCCGAATTGATACGGGTTTAGCCCACTAAAGCCCGGATCTTTTTTGTTTTGAATCGATGGTTGCGGATTATGGTTCATAAAGTTAAAAGTTCGGGCAAACTGCTGCATAGCCTTTCTCTTCAATCAATTTCACCAGCTCCATTCCTCCCTGACGGATGATTTGACCGTGCGTCAGAATATGCACAAAATCAGGCTGCAGGTAATTTAGAATTCGCTGGTAATGCGTAATCAGTAAAATACCGCATCCGGCCTTTTGCAGACTTTTAACGCCCTCAGATACGAGCCGCAGCGCATCCACATCAAGCCCGGTATCAATTTCGTCCAGGATCACAAATTTGGGTTCCAGAACGAGAAGTTGCAACATCTCGAGTTTCTTTTTCTCGCCGCCTGAGAAACCATCGTTAAGTGACCTGCGTAAATATGTCGCTTCAAGTTTTAAAGTCACGGCATGTACCAGCAGTTGTTTCCGAAAATCCAAAGCAGTACTGTTTTTTTGCGGATGCAGTTCTTTGTAGGCCGTATGGAGAAAACTGCTGACCGTCACTCCTGGTACTGCGAGCGGATTTTGAAAAGCCAGCAACAGTCCTGCCTGGGCCCGGGCATGCGGTGCCAGTTCCAGTAAGTTTTTGCTTCCCAATGAAATCCGGTCAGCGGTAACCGTGTAGGCAGGATGTCCCATCAATGCTGAAGTCAGTGTTGACTTACCACTGCCATTAGGCCCCATAACTACATGCAGTTCTCCCTGCTTTATGGTCAAATCGATTCCGTGAACGATTTCTTTTTCTGCAATTGCTACCCGGAGATTTTTGACATACAACTCGGAAGTATTTTTTTTCTGTCCCATATGAACACTGTATTCTACCACGGAAGCGTTAGATTCACTGAACTGCCCGAAGCAGATTTCGTCAGCCCCCAGGAAATTGCGATTGGAGTCCTGCCGGATGCGCTTTTATAAAAGACCTGGCCATGCGTTTTGCCATATTCGTATAATTCGCGGGTAATTTTTACATCTGAAAGGCAGTATTCACGCAACCGATCCATATTTCCGCTGCGAAAATATTCGATGGCCAGAAGTCCGTGGCCATTTTTCTTGGTTCCCAAAGTTTCTTTAGCTAAATCATCGAGACTGATACGAAAACCTAAGGATTTTTGTACGTGATTGAGTAAATCGTTTGTGACAAACTTTGAGGTTTGCCCCACATAATAGGGAGCTAGCACCGGTAAATCGAAATCGACAATATTAAATCCAATTATCACTGACGAGTTTTCCAGATAGGGAAACAGTTTTGAGAGTTCGGCTTCGGTAAATGATAAATATTGGTCGGATGCATAATCATACAAACCCGCTAATGAAATTTTGAGTTTGCGTAAGTCATTTCCAACCTCGCGAAACGTATGTTGGGTTTCCAAATCCAAAACTACCGGTTGTGCCATAGGGAATTAATTATAGAAAGATAAGAAGTCGATGACAAGGATAGAATTGTGAGTCTTTATACTTTTCGAATTCTGTCTTTAACTCTGTACGAGTCCCCATTAATGATAATTCTCGTACAGTTTTCATTTATTCTGTCAATAATAGCTGAAGCTCTGACTCGACTACCAAAAATCTTTTCCCATTCATCAAAAGACCGGTTTGAGGTAAAGATTACTGAGCCTTTTAGATGTCTTTGATAAAGTAATTTGAATAAAAAATTACTAACCGACTGGCTGACATCATATAAATCCATTTCATCCAGTATCAGAAGTTTTTGTCTCAGAAGAGAACCTAATAAAATATTGGTTCTTGTCCTCTCCTCGGCTTTTTCTACTTGGTCAATCAATTGAGACAAAGTAAAAAAGCGTACTTCATATCCTTTGCTTATTGCTTCCATACCAAGTGATATAGATAAATGGGTCTTACCGACCCCTGCTGGACCAAAAAAGACAATATTATGTGCCTCTTCTATGAATCTGCAAGACGCAAGTTCATAAATCAGCTTTTCGTCAAGATCTTTTTGAAATGAAAAATCAAATTCTTTAAGAATTTTAATCCAAGGAAAACGAGCAAGCATAATGCTCCTTTGCAGACGGTTCTCCTCTTTCAATACAAATTCTTTCTCCAATAGGTCTTCTAAAAAATCATGAGGAGTGTATCTATCAGAAATCGCTCGCTTTGCTATTTTATTATAAAAAGCAAGCATACCATTTAAACCTAAGGTGGAAAGACCATATTCTATTCTCTGCGATTGGCTATGTAACTGAGATAAATTGTAGATATTAACTTTTTGCTTTCCCATGTAATTTTAATTATTTAGGTTTGAATAATAGCTTAAAGGTCTTGAATAGTCCACTCTATTCTTCGATAAAATAGTACTTTTCTTAATGTTACTTCTTACAGTTCTATTTTTCTTCGAAAAAGGATGGTGGTCATCGTTAATCACTAGTTTTCCTTTTCCTGTATCAACATTATGAACAGCTATAACTTCTCCCTCAAAATATATTTCAATATTTGACACCCCACTTTCGTTAATTTCTTTTACATAAAGTTTTTTTCTAGTAAACTTTGAGGGGACAGAATAAAAATTAGACTTGTACTGAATCATACAGTCCTTTGTGCTGTTTCTAACAAGGTAGGGAGAAACTGAGTAGGTTGGAAAATCTGATATAGACCGAAGAAAAGGTTTTTCATACGGCCAAAGCATATTAGGTTTTTCTTTAGTAGTGCCGTGTATCCGACTATGAGCTGTTTTTGTTAACCAAAGCTTTACCTTTTCGTTTAAGTCTTTCAGAGAAATAAAACCTTTTTTTATATTTATCTCCATAAAATTATTTTTTATATATTTCACTCCTGCTTCTACTTTCCCTTTACTTCTTGGCCAGTATGGAGCACACAATTTTATTGAAAACCCGTAGTAACGACTGAAATCCAAAAATGCAGGATTATATTGGAATTTTAGCTCACCGCTGGCAATCTTTTTCCTATCTAAAACAACGGTTTTAATATTATCGTAAACTATAGTTTTGGGAATTCCTAAAACTTCAAAAGCATGTATATGGCATTGTTCAAAGGTCTGCAAATTTTGTTTTACTGTAAATTCGACAAACATCATCCGGCTATATCCCAAAACATACACAAAACTATATAATCTCTCTTTCCTACCTTTGATAATTACTTTTCCGAACGAACCCCAATCGACTTGCGCTTGTTCCCCAGGCATGGTTTCAAACCTCATCGCAGGGATGTGTTTACTTAGCTTCATTTTATCTATGCTAAGATATCTAATAAGCGAAGAGTATGAACCTTTATAACCCAAACCTACTATTTCGGCATGCAATTTTTTTCTATTCATAACTCCGTTTTTAACCCTTTCTTTCAAATATTTTTCAAATTTAATAAGTTTTTTAGAGGTTTTCGAATTCCTGGTCTCAACTTTATTTTTTGGTCCATTCAAAGCAATAAGACGATAAATAGTTGGAGCACTTCTTCCAACCATATCAGCTACACGTGGAACAGACAGTCCTGAACTAATTAGTTTACTTATTCTTTGCCATTCTTCTTGCGTAACCATATAATCAAATAAAATTGAGTGAATTATAAGGGGAAAATAAAAAAATGCAAGTTCAAATCAAAAGCATATCTGAAAAGTGAGAATTTAGATTGTATAGTCAGTATAAGCTTTAACTCTAGTATATAACATTTTTTTGCGAATTCTGTTAATATTTTAGTGAGAACTGACACCGATGCAAGGTGATCTGTGAAGGTGAGATCAATTGATCCATTTATAATATAAGTCCACAAGGGAACACGTATCTCTATCTCCGAAGCGTAAAAAATCTTCTCCTAAATGGGTGTATAATTTGAACCTGTCCGCTAGCCTGTTGGAGCATGGGATCACACGGAAACTGATACTGCAAGACGGCGTTTGCGCCATTCATTTGCGAAGCGATGGGCAACGGGTTTTATAAGTTCCACAAACTGGTCTATGTCCCTGAACTCCGGCGTTGCCCATGTAGACATGCCCTGCGGCAGAAGTTCAAGTTTGACATCAGAGTCGCGGACGAAAGCGATGTTTGCCGCCTCATAACCGCTTGCTAGCGCCATTCCATATTCTAGCATGAACCATGAGCCAAGTGGCTGATTGTCTCCGGGCATCAGAATACCGAGAAAAAAGTGGCAAGATCGTATGCTGCCTATGATAACTGGGAAAAGTGGGTCGCCTGCGTCAACTTTCTGCCTAACCATCTCAACCCCTCCTACCTCCTTGAACTCCGCTCCAAATACCTCTTCGCAACGTTTGAAGTGGAGTTCGGCGTGCTCGAACCTATGCGATACAAACACTTTAGCATTAGGTACAAGTAAGTCTGTTTCTTGTAGCGCAATGGCAAACTGATAACGGATTGTCATATCCTTTTTATCTTCGATTCGATCCAGTTTTTTCTTATGCTCTTCGAGCACCCTTCTGCAATCATCAAGACTAGGCATACTCTTATTCCCCCATAAAAAGAACTTGATTCAAGTTTGCGTGTCGTAATGTGATTCAAATTTGTACGGTTGGAGCAAAGAAACCTAAATTGTTGAACTAGCTTGCGCTAGAGCGTCTTCCCTCAACACTGTCAAGGTAGCTAGAGAGTGGCACCCATTTATTATCTGTTAACAACTCTGTAGTCGGTCGATAAGACTCCACTTTTTCATCGTTCATGGCTTGTTGTATCTTTTTTACAGGCTCCTTTTCGGATGGGTCAAGTGGTTCACAGATAAACTCAAAGCGGTTGCGCACGCGAGTAAGTTTAACTGTTGACGAGTAAACAAGGTTAAACTCGGTTTTCAGTACCTCTGTAAAGGCATAGATAGCTCCAATTCTATCTTGGTGCTTAATTCGTATCTTAAAGTGTTGACTATTTTTGTGAGGGACATGTAGGTCTACGATTTGGTCTCGCTCGCTGGCTCCTACAATGTACCACAATTGCTGGTCATCACCTTGTTCGTATCCCGTACCCTCTATAAGCTCCTCGTACCAGTAGTCGGGGAGTGTAATCCAAACATTCTTTTCATTATCCTCCTCCGGCTTCAGAAGGAGGTCATCCATGTACAGAGTAGCCTTAAGGCGTTTCTCATGCTCCTGAAAGAGATCGTAGTGCCTTCGCATTCGTTCAATCCTCAAGTCAGGCTCGTATCGCGGCCCATGTGGCCCACGCTGGACTTGGCTGAATCTCAGCTCATCAAGAAATTCAGCCAAGAGATACATTTCAACAAGTCTAAGTGATTTGTGCAGATCATCCCCTCGTTCATTTAGACCTCCATCTACTTCGCTCTCATATGCTCTGGCAGATACAATAAACTCTGAGTAGTGAAACTTGCCCAAAACCTTGCCTGACTGTGCAAGAATGTTCAACTGGAATGCTTGTAGGACATCTACAATCGCATTCACCAGTCCGGGATGGTCTTTTCCTACACATTTGATTCGCCACAAATCACGCCAATCAACAAATGGGAATGGGGTTATGAAAAATTCACCACGATCTTGAAAATACATTATTGTGTACGTGGAACGGGGCTTCAGATAGAATCCGCCCTTAGGGATACGGAAGCGATTTCCTGCTGAACGCAGTAGGTAACTCAAATTGTCCATGACAGGTCCTTTCTTGTTACTGCGCAGATGTCACTCTAATGAGACTTAAATTAACCTATTAGATCAAGGGAAATGCTTGAGCAGACAGATTAATGCCGGTGATTATACCCCGTAGTTTGTTGAAGGAAAACAGCCGTTATTGGAGGCGATTGATGAGTAGTAATATAAACAGGATAATTGGCAATGGGAGTTCTGTTTCTGTGCTTTTATTTTTATAGTCTTGTAATTTACTATGTGGTGCTCGATTTATGCTATGTTTCTTCCCAATGCTTTTCGGTGAACCGCCAATATGCTTCCCAAGTAGCTTTAGAGGGAGGGTTCTTTTGGTTAGGGAGAAACATTGCTTCTTCAATCAGAGCAGCAAATTGATCGAAACTAACTTTGTACCACGTTGGATCATTGGGGTAGGTACTATCAAAAAGGTGACGGTCTGCCTCAAATGTTGCAAAAAGCCATATATCAAAAAGAGACATCATTTCAAATATCTCATTGTATACCTTCTGATTGTTTGGGTAGTCAAGTCAGACCTTTCAACTTTATAGTCATCAAAGCGAGCTACCACCTCTTCAGGGGTAAGTACGCAACCCCCATTCCTCCACTCACGCCATAAGCTTCTGGCAAATGGCTTGCTATGGTAATCATTTCTCCCAATACCTAATTCTTGCTGTAGGTGTTTGTCTTTTCTATATTGAGGTTGATAAGGATGCTCACGTATATACGGTTGATGACCCTCCATATGGTAAAACAGATGGGCAGGATACAGGTTAACCGATCTTGTACTAGCGCGGGTTTATTAGTAAACAATACTATATCATATCCGCACAAGCTGGATCAATTACCTAGTCGGTTGATGGAGGCGTCGCCCTCTCCACACTATATGGCGTCTCACCAAGCGTAGCTGGCTAGTGGTTCCGAAACCGTGACTTCCTCAACGCCCTGAGAAATTGTCGGCCCTAAATGTGCATCGTTCGGAATATATCGCAGTATAATAAGATGAGCAGCAATTGGTTATGGGGGAAAGCCATGTCGTTAAAAACAGTGGGGATCATCGTCGCCGTTGTGGGACTGCTCGTAGGGTTAGCCTTTGTCCTGGCGGATGTCATCGGCATCGGCCAGCATCCAGGAGGGTTTGGTATCCGGCAACTGATTGGGACTGTCGTGGGTGTCGTGATCGTGGTCGTTGGAGTGGTCATTTACTTGCGGGCAAACCGTAGTTCAACACCTCAGTGACAAATACTGCCACAGCGAGGGGCTGAACAATAAGAGTGCGGCTACATGATCTGTACAAGGGCGGAAGTCGTCCCTCTGTTGAAGTCAACACGGGAATACAGTAGCATCGGTTTATGGCAACGCCTGAACGTGCAAAACCAGACACTTCCCCCTCACCCACCAAGACCGAACTTGTGCGGGCACTGGCTGAAACCGACAGGCAATTAGAGTTTGCTGACGAAAATGAAAACCCTATGGAACGCTTTTTCAGGCGGGACAAACTATTGGAACAATACGATTTGCTTCAGGCCGAAATTGACGCTGCGGCTCCCCCGTCCGAACTCCCCTAGCACGTCGCCCTTTTCACAGTGTACGAAGTCGGCAGGGGAAATGTGAGTTGTACTGCCTGCTGGCAAATTCAATCCAAACTATACCTCTTCACTTACGAAAGCGTTACAAATTTTCTTTTTCTTTTATGATTTTGTTAGTTTAATTTGTTACACTGTAGGCTCGTTCACGCCGTTGCTGCACATCGCACTCCAACCCAACTCCGCAAACACCGTACTCACTCCGGCTTTGTTTCACCACCTCTTCACAACACGCCTGCGTGAACTCTGAATGTGGGATGATGTCGATTTTCTGATACTGTCAAGCATTAGTGTGTAATCCTCCTTTTAGCGGGTAGTAACTGTTTAAATAATTGATAATACTGTTTGCATAACGCTGCCCGGACTCAA
>Ga0075643_118_pt1 | contig 21437 bp, 22 predicted proteins | sample RifGroA1_FD_68207 | JGI IMG/M metagenome (GOLD analysis project Ga0075643, IMG submission 68207) | Microgenomates (Gottesmanbacteria) bacterium GW2011_GWA1_43_11 | reverse complement strand
CAAAGAGGACTTACTTGCTCCAATGTCCAAAGACTTCTTCAACCAACTATTTAAGTCCAGAATGCAGCAAAAAAGCTACACTGGTGAAATCCATCCCGGTGAAGAAGTGAAAATGAATTCAGTTTTCTCAGGGCAGCGAGAAAAAGAAGAAAAGTTGAGAGCCCAAGTGACCATGGAAAAACGATTGCGCGAAGAAGACCAAGTAATATTTAGCCAAAAAAGTCAGGAATTTAAGCCTGGTCACCCGATCCCACTTGGTAGTACCGAGCACTTTTTTCATGTGGCGCCTGCGCTGTTCAGCAACCCAGTCAAACATGGTGAAATTGTACCATAAGAACTGGAACTGCATGCAAATTAAAATTACTTTGATCCAATTTGTATCTTCTGACACAATCACGATATAATACGATTTATGGATGCAATTGATACATTACTGACACGGGGAGTAGACCAGATTTATCCGAGTCGCGAAGCTTTGGAAAAAGTCTTGCGCAGTGGCAAGAAGTTAAAACTGTACCAGGGCTTTGATCCCACCGGCACGCAACTTCATATCGGCCACATGGTGGGTTTTCGAAAATTGCGGCAGTGGCAGGATTTGGGTCATGAAGTTATTTTCCTTATCGGTGACGGCACTGGCCAAGCAGGGGACCCATCAGGTAAAAAACGGTCGCGCGAAAAATATTTGACCCAGGAAGAACTGAGGCAAAACGGACGGGACTATGTATTGCAGTCAGGAAAAATTATGCTCTTTGACGGGCCAAACCCGGTGCGGATTTTGTATAACGCAGACTGGCTCAATAAACTCTCACTCGTTGAAATACTCACTATTGCCGGACACTTTACCTTGCAACAAATGCTTGAGCGCGACTTGTATCAAGAGCGTCTCAAAAGCAACGAAGATGTAAGCTTGCGCGAATTTATGTACCCGCTACTGCAAGGGTATGATTCGGTCGCCATGCAGGTCGATTTAGAATTGGGCGGATCTGATCAGATGTTTAATATGCTGGCTGGACGAAAACTCGTAAAATCATATTTAAATAAGGAAAAATATGTGATGACGGTTCCACTTCTGACTGATTCCAAAGGGACGAAAATCGGCAAGACAGAGGGTAACGTGATTGGTCTTACCGATGCGCCGCATGAGCTGTTTAGCAAAATTATGGCGCTCGGTGATGACGCGATTATTAATTGTTTCATTTTGTTAACCGATAAACCGGAAGCGGAAATTTCTGAAATGAAAAAACAAATTGCGGGTAGTACCAACCCTATGACGTTTAAAAAACTGCTGGCTTGGGAAATCACCGCCCAACTTAATAATCCAACTCAAGCTACCCAAGCACAAGACTATTTTGAAAAGACGTTTCAATCTCACGACCTATCGCATGTTGAAGAATTTAAAATCAGTAATTTATCGGCAAACCCAATTGCAATTCTTGAATTGCTTATGCAAGCTAAAACTGCAGCCAGTAAATCCGAAGCCCGCCGGCTGGTTGAACAAAACGCGGTTGAAGTCGACCAGACGGTAGTTGATATTGTCAATACCAATGTAACTTTAAAATCCGGCATGACCTTGCGGGTGGGGAAGAAAAAATTCTTACGGTTTACCTGATTTTCTTCCCCTTAAGATAAGGGGAGATGAAGAGGAGTTATGAATTTTAGTCTATTAAAAATATTTTTAGCGCTTATACCTCACCCTAACCCTCTCCTTAAAGAGTAGAGGGAATAAAATGACATATGAACTGGATTCGTAAACACAAACGTTTTTTTACCATCCTGGTGGCTATATCTACAGTGGTTTTAATTCTGACCTCACTCGCCCCCTTCTTGCTCTATCTGCGATAATCAACTATTCTTCTCATCAATTAATTTACACTCATCTAATTATTTATTTGATTATTAGATGATTTGTTGATTAGATGATTAATTATGAACTGGGATACACCAATTAAATTCGTCCCCATGGTTGGTCCGGTTTACCAGAAACGGCTGTTAAATTTGGCAATTGAAACGCTCGGCGATTTACTGCTCCACGCGCCACGCCACTTCGAGGACTACACCCGGATTGTACCAATTAACCAGATTTCACTTAATGAAACGTGTACCACCATCGGTTCTGTTGAGGAAATTAAAAATATTTTTTTACGCAGTGGCAAACAAATGCAGCAGGCGGTTATAGTTGACGCCACTGGCCGCATGAAATGCACTTGGTTTAACCAGCCGTTTATTCTGAATGTAATTAAAAAAGGAAGTCTTGTTGCAGTTTCAGGTAAAGCCGAACTGTTCGGCAAGGAATTGCAGCTATCGTCTCCCGATTATGAACTGGTACGGGAAGGCAAAAAGCTCATCCACTGTGGCCGGCTGGTGCCCTTGTATCCGCAAACTGCGGGTGTCAGCTCAAAATGGCTACGCTCCCGGATTGCTCCTTTAATAGAATCAGCGCTGATTACCAAAGATCCGCTGCCTGCCGATATCTGCTCCAGAAATCAGTTACTGCCGCTTGCTAGTGCAGTGCAAAAACTCCATTTTCCGGTTACACTTATCGAGCATGAACAGGCGAGGAAGCGGCTGGCGTTTGATGAGTTGTTTATTGAACAACTGCGCGCGAGTTTACGCCGGCGCGAGTGGCAAACTTCTAAACTGCGAGCGTCTTTGCAGATTGACAAAGAGCAAATAGCAGACTTCATACAGCATTTACCGTTTACGCTTACCAAAGCGCAAGCCAGGTGCGTGAATGAAATCTTGGCTGACCTGGCTAAACCGTGTGCGATGAACCGGCTTTTGCAGGGCGATGTCGGCAGCGGAAAAACAGTAGTTGCGGCAATTACCATGTACGGAGCGTTTTTGAATAAATTAGCAACCATCCTGATGGCTCCCACCGAAATTCTGGCGCGCCAGCATTTCAATACCCTGTCAGCGGTGCTTTCACCCTTTGGTATCCAGGTAGGGTTGCAAACCGGTTCAAGCAAAAGCATTCCCAATTCAACTAAAAAAACAGAAAATGGAACTTTCGACGTGTTAATTGGCACTCATGCCGTTCTTGAAAAATGGGTGCAACTTTCACAGGTCGGTCTCATTGTCATTGACGAACAGCACCGCTTTGGTGTCCGTCAACGGGCGCTGCTTCGGCAAAAGGGGACGCTTGCCCATACACTGACGATGACCGCAACTCCAATTCCGCGTACTCTCGCGCTAACCTTGTACGGCGACCTTGATCTCTCAATCATTGACGAAATGCCAACAGGTCGCAAACCGGTAAAAACCTGGGTAGTTCCGCCGCACAAGCGGACTGCAGCGTACCGCTGGATCGAACAGCAAATCAAGGCTGATTCAAAAAAACCGGCGCAGGCGTTTATCGTCTGTCCTTTTATTGAGCCTTCAGAATCAAATACTACCATTAAAGCCGCGACTGCTGAGTTTAAACGGCTGGCGGAAGAAATTTTTCCTCAGCTTAAACTTGGATTATTACACGGCGCTATGCGCGCTTTGGAAAAAGATAAAGTGCTAACCGGATTTCGTGAGCATGAGTACGATGTACTAGTCTGTACTCCGGTCGTCGAAGTCGGCATTGATATTCCGGATGCCACGATCATGCTGATTGAGGGAGCTGAACGGTTTGGCCTGGCGCAACTGCACCAGTTACGCGGTCGAGTTGGCCGGGCTGACCAGCAGTCATTCTGCCTCCTGTTTCCCTCGGTAGCAGACACAAGTGGGCTTGCCCGTCTGCAACACCTGGAAAAAAGCAATTCCGGGCTGGCGCTTTCTGAACTTGATTTTCAGCTGCGCGGTGCCGGGCGTGTGTTTGGAACACTGCAACACGGGCAGCAGGAGCTCAAAATTGCTTCCGGAGCGGACACCACCTTACTTGAACTGACCCACCGGGAAGCACAAAATTTGCTTACCGGTGATCCTGAGCTTGTGGGCCACCCACTCTTGAAAGAGCGCGTCAAATCGAGTACAATAACCGATATTGCTCCAGACTAAGATATGCCGGGTAGTGAATTTTTGCTGTGTTTCACACATGATTCCTATCAAGCGTAACGATTTGTTAAAACGTAGTAAAATAATTGAGGAGGATAGATATTATTCCGTTGGGAATAGCAAAAATCTACTACCCGGTATGGCTCCCTTACCCAAACGCAGACATTCATCAGCTCGCCAGGCCCAAAGAACCCGGGCGCTTAAAATTGCGCTTCCGACTCTGGTAACCTGCAGTAATTGTGGCAGTTTACGGGTACCACACCGCGTGTGTCCTGCCTGCGGATTTTATGCGGGCAAAGCAGTCATAATTAAACCGGAAACAACCAAAAAATAAGTCATTAGTCTTTTGTCGTTAGTCTTAAGTTATGTTCAAGCTTTTTGACTAATGACCAATGACTAACGACTAACGACAAATAATGAAAACTTCCTCTGATCCGCGTCACCAGAAACGAATTATCATCCTTAAGCAACTGTTTGCGCATAGCTTTCATCCCAAGCAGACTCTGGATCCGCAAACCCAGGAGATCTTAAATCACATAACTCATATTGACCAGTTAATTTCTCAAAACGCATCTGAACGTCCAATTGCCGGTATTGGCAAAGTCGACCTGGCCATCTTGCGCCTGGCCATTTATGAGCTGATCGAGTACAAAAAAGAGCCGCCAAAGGTTATAATTGACGAAGCAGTAGAACTGGCCAAAGAATTTGGCGGGGAATCGAGCAGCGCTTTTATCAATGGCGTGCTCGGTGCAATTTTAAGAAACCAAACATGAACACTAATAAATCATTTACCAAACTACTTGCACGACTCGGAGTCACCTTTAGTAATGAGCAACTCTTAAAAACCGCGTTTGCGCACCGTTCCTACCTGAATGAAGCCGGGAAAGACTGGGAATCCAACGAACGGCTGGAGTTTCTGGGCGACGCAATTTTAGCCTACGTAGTTTCTGCGTTTTTGTATCGCAAATACCCCCAGCAACCAGAAGGCGTACTCACCAACATGCGGTCAACCATGGTCAAAACCGGTACTTTGGCCACTATTGCCGAGGAATTGGATTTCGGCGCTTACTTATTCCTCAGTAAAGGCGAGCTTGAAGGAGGAGGAGCAAGTAATCCGTCACTCCTTGCCGACACCTTTGAAGCGTTTTTAGGCGCCTTATACATGGATCAGGGACTCGCTGCCGCCGAAGAATTTCTCCACAAAATATTGCTTTCGCGCGCGCCGCAGATTCTGGAAAAGCAGCTTAACAGCGATTATAAGAGTAAATTGCAGGAAATTGTGCAAACTTTTTCCCGGGTCGCGCCAACTTATCGGGTGACGAAAACCGAAGGGCCGGACCACGCCAAAACCTTCTGGGTGGCGGTAGTGATTGACGGGGTGGAAAAAGAAACCGGTAAAGGCCAGTCAAAACAGGAAGCTGAGCAGGATGCAGCAGCCAAAACGCTTGAGAAGATGGGTAAACTATGATACTATATTTAAATCTCAAATCACAGAACTCAATGTCCAATAGAGATGTATTCGTGAAAAATTACTTTGTTGGGATTTGGTCATTGGGATTTGAGTTTTTTTGAGTTATGGCAGTAAAAATCCGTTTACAACAAACCGGCAGCAGAAACCGGCGCACATACCGGGTCGTCGTCATGGACGAATCAAAACGACGCGATGGGGCTGTCATCGAGTATGTTGGTTTTGTTAATCCGCTGGTCAAACCGCAGCAAGTCAAGATCGACAAAGAGCGGATGGCGTACTGGAAATCTAAAGGCGCTCTTCCGACTCCTGGGGTGGCTAAACTTCTCGGTTAATCTATGAAACAGTTGACTCACTATATTGTTTCCCATTTGGTCGAACATCCGGACGCACTAGTAGTCACCGAAACTGATCAGGGCAATGGCAATATGGTGATCACGATTAGTGTAGCCAAAGAAGACATGGGCCGGGTAATTGGTAAAGAGGGAAAAGTCATTAAAAGCATTCGTGATGTAGTCAAGATACTGGCAGTGAAAGAAAATAAACACGTCGACGTGGTATTGGCTGAATAAATCATGACAATCTCCATCCTGACCCTGTTTCCCCAGATGTTTACCGGCCCGTTTGATTATTCAATCGTCGGCCGCGCCCAAAAAAAAGAGCAGGTAACCATCAAATTTGTTAACTTACGCGATTTTGCTTCTGATCGCTACGGCACGGTTGACGATAAACCATATGGCGGGGGACCGGGAATGATTCTGAAAGTCGATGTGATTGACCGCGCACTAACTTCTCTACGTGCAACACGTGCAACTGCACCCTTGTCGCAAACCAGAATTTTACTCCTGGATGCGAAGGGCGAGCGGTTTACGCAAAAAAAAGCTGCAGCATTGAGTCAGTTTACACATTTGGTAATCATCTGCGGGCACTACGAAGGCGTTGACGCCCGTGTAGAAACACTCGTTGATGAAATTATTTCAATTGGGGATTTTGTGCTTACCGGCGGCGAAATTGCCGCAGCTGCGATAGTTGATTCAGTAGTCAGATTGCTACCCGGAGTACTTGCTAAAAGTGCGGCAACTGCAAACGAGTCGCATACGAGCGGCTACCTTGAGTATCCGCAATTCACCCGGCCACTTGAATATAAGGGTCAAAAAGTTCCCGAGGTCCTGGTAGGTGGAAACCATGCCCAAATAGTTAAATGGCGAAGTACACAGATGAAGAAAATTGCTGCCGATGTTACTGACTAAAGAGATTGGTTTTACCAACCGCTTCAGGTGGTGTCTGCCCAACCGCAAACTGTACGCCGATTTCAGGAAATTGCGCCACTTTTGCAAGCAGTGCCTGTTCTTCGTCGGTGATCTCGATAATTGGAGTTTCGATCGCACTGATAGTCGTAATCGGCGGCACATAATACGCGTATAAGACCAGCTCGGCGCTGACAAAATTTTGCACATCGGGAAAGTAGGTAACGGTCGCCTCACTAATATCAAATAAACGGCGCGCTTCCTGGATGCTGGTTAAAAATTGACTGAACTGTACTTTATCTCCCCGCACCTGAATATTTACCGGAAAAGCTGGAGTGCCCAACGATTCGTGTACTGTAGGCAGTGGTGTTTTTGCTGAATCAGAGGATACACTACCGGGACTGAAGGACAAGGAATCAAGCCCAATTTGATGAAGTGTTGAAACACCCTCAATGGTGGCAATCACAGTGCCTGCATCTTTTTCGCTGGGAATTGCCGAACTGGTTGTTTTTATCCGTTCAATGACCTCATTGCGAGATATTGACTGCAGTAAAACCCGCTTTTTTTTAAGCTGTATCAGTTGTTCCTGCTGGGTCTCAATGTTCGCATTTAATTCAGTAATTTCCTGCAGTTTCGGAATAGTCACGTACATCGTAACCAGAATCAGCACAAGAACAACAACAGTCGGCAGAAGATAAACGGAATATTCTCGGCTCAAGTTGGAAAAATAATTCTTCATAAAACACTTGTTTTTTGAACGTCAATTTCAAGTGAAATCGTGTATTTGCCTCCCGGTGCCAAATGCACTCCATCCAATTCAATTCTCCGAAAATGATCCGGCCCATCTTGCAAGAGTCGTCCGACATAGGAATCAACCGCAAAGGAATTGGTTGCGTCTACCTCCAAAACGGTAGTACCATTGTCAGTTATGCGGGTTGATTTGATCGTAATTTCACTTCCGGCAACTTCATTAAAATAATTGTAAATCGAGTTAAAATCCGTCCGATGCCCGAATATTTTGGTAAGTGCCAGTGCTTTTTGCTTTAACAGTGAGTACAGACCTTCGTCATTGGTGCGCTCGGTAATCAGCCGTTTTTCGGTATTGGTATCAATATCAAGCTGCGCACTATTCTGAGTCAAAAATAACCAGTAGCCAAGTACGCCGCCCAGAATTACCAGATATCCCACCAGAAGGAGCGGCATCCATATGCCCAGTCGCCGTCGCAGCGCAACTTGCTGCGGAGACAGGGTTTTCTTGTTCGGAATGAGGTTTATTTCTTTGGGCAGCATAGGTTTCTACACCTCCCGCATGGCAAGTCCGATTGCCACTACAAACACAGCCCCTTCTTCATCTAAATTAACAAACCGTTTCGGGTCTTTCACAATTCTGGTCCAGGGATTACCGATTTGGGTCTCTATCCCTGTAGTTTCGGCAAGTTGTGTCACCAGGCCGGGTAACTTCGCCGCGCCGCCTGAAAGAATGATTGCCGATATAGTTTCATCCGGATATTTATTTTGAAAAAACACGCCCGCGCGCTTAATTTCTTCGACTATAACGCTAAATATTGGTTGCAATGAATTAAATACCTTGCCTTCAATTTTACTTTTGTCTAGTCCATACGCTTTCTTATATTCCTCAGCTTGTGTTGCGGAAAAATTAAAGTCCTGGGCGAGCGCCCTCGTAAAAGAAACGCCGCCGGTAGGAACCGAACGGGTAAACGAAATAACCCCGGCGCGTAATATTGATAAATCAGTGGTATTTGCTCCTAAATTTATCACCATTACCGTGGGCGGCTTTTCCAGGTTTTTCGGTAACAAGGCCCGGGACGCCGAAATAATTTCCGTTTCCATTCCTTCGACTTCAAGTCCAATCAGATCCAGAATTTTCTGGTACCGCTCGATCACTATTTTCGGTCCGGCAACCAGTAAAATTTCCAGTTTTTTGTTGCCCTCTTTATCTTTTGATTCACCGACAATACTAAAATCCATGTTCACCTCTTCAAGGGGAAGTGGGATATATTGTTCTGCTTCCCAACGGATGGCGCTCGCCAGCTCCCGTTCTGAAAGGGGGGGCACCTGAATAATCCGGGTAAACACATTAGTCTCCGGTAGTGCGACATTTGCTTCTTTCTGACGTACGCCGCCATCTTTTAACAGTTTTTTTACCGTCGCTGCTAACGCCTCCTGATCAATCGAAGCTTCGGAAGCAATGCCTTTTGCCGGAGAAGGGGCCATACCAACGCTGAGCAGTCGATACTGGTCGCGGCCGGTGTGTTCCAGCTGTACGTATTTGATAAATTGAGAGCCGATATCAAGTCCAAGGACAGTTTTCATACCCTGTTGTAAGTCCCGCACTTCTCTTAATACTGTCTAGATAGTGATGCGGAATCACTACCTAGCGTAATCTATTTTGTGACTCCGGAATTGCCTGAGACATACAGCGCCTGATCCAACCACGGAGCGGGAACTAAATATTGCTCAGCTACTTCAATCGTCCGGGCAATACCGCCGCTGCGACCGGTTGATTCAATCTCATTACCTTGTTTGGGTAAGGTGGGCGATGCTGTCGAATCTGGAATAACTGCGATTGCTGTGGAACCATAGAGAGGTGTGATACGCATAACCAGCGGAAAAGCTGCACCGGGTGCGGTGAGATCAATACCAAAATCATTTGCAAAATCAATGTTGACTTGATAGTTGTAATTGTTCGGAGCTGCACCATTACAGGTGGTCAGCGAATTCGTGTCTTTTAAATGATTACTATCATTACGAATCGGATCTGGATCAAAACCCGTAGAAACGCTACGATATTCACCAGACGGCCCATCTTTATAGTGCATGATTATTTGGATTGCGGGTGTAATCGAACCGTTCGTAAAACAAATGCTCAGCGTATCTTTATATGCTTGCCCCGGAGCTTCTATCAAATCACCCGTGGAGTCATTGTGCGGTACTAACCAGATATTAAACACTTTCCCAATTTGAACTGGTTTTAATCGAGTTTCCGGATAGAAATTGCCTCCAACAGGTGTTATATCCGTCACTCCCACCTGGTACGTAAGCCCGGGAGCAAACGGCACCGGAGGAACTACCACGGTCGTCACATCACGTATCGCCTCCTCAATCCCGGCTTCAGCCGCATTAAAAGCGCGGGCTGATTCTTCCACATTTTTCGAAACTGATACATCAACCGTAGTTCTACCGAGCAAAAATAATCCTACGGTAAGTCCAACAATCATTACTAATAGAATAATCACCAGAACTTGCCCACTACTACGGCTACGAGAACTCATACATGTAGTATGATAAAGAAGCAGATAAATATCAAGGGTTTAAAAATGCATTTATCTTTAAAAATACTTGAACCGCTGATTGTTTTTTTTATTTTTGTTCTGCTCTCACTTTTTCTGGGAGATGGCCTGCAACCGATTACCGTGGCCCTTGGAGCACTCACCTTGGTACTCATGCTGGTGATTGCCCGATATAAAAAACTGCCGACGTGCTCACTACCACCCTTACTGCACACCCTATGGTTGGTTTTAATTGGATATATAATTATCCGTTCGCTTTTTTCAGATTCGATCGGACTATCAATTACCGCAACAATCCGGATTATGTGCGCGTATCTAATCTTTTATTTCTTTGCAGCATTTGGAAAACGTGAATGGGTAAACGTTTTTATGACCTGGTTGGTGCGAATTTCGTTGGTTGCAATTGTAATTTCTTTCATACTGCTACTTGTTCCACGTTGGGGCTACCTGCTTCCCCCAATGAATCTGGTATTTGCGGGTTTTGGCCACAACCAAATCGTTTCTTTGTTATTTCTAACCATGCCGTTGATTGTGAAAAATTTTCTGGACTCACCAACCGTAAAAAATTCTACGATATTTCTTCTCTACATCATCGGGTTTGTCGTCTCTTTCTCGCGCGGCTCACTTATTATGCTTACGGTATTGTTTGCATACTTACTAATTTCGAACCGGAAACATAATAAAAAAGTCCAGTCTGCACTTCTAATTACGCTGGCAACAACGCTCTTCCTGTTACTTTCAGCCCAGGTAATTGTTTCTAAAGTTACAAATCCCGATAGCTTGACGTTTATTCCCCAATTTGTACGGCGTCAGCTCGTCAAACCGTTCACCCTTGAACAAACTCGCCTCAACTACTGGCAACAGGCTGTGAGTGCATTTAAAGATCAACCGCTGTTTGGTCACGGGCCGGGTACATTTTATTTACTTTCAAAACGCTACCAGGAAGCGCCAAACCAATACTCATACTTTGCCCATAGTTTTCCGCTGGAAACGTTGGCTGAGAGCGGACTAATCGGCTTTATACTACTTGGAGGTCTCATAACTTTGCTCGTAATTAAATCCCGACAATCCAGTCCGGCAAAGCCGGATCTGGCTCTGCCAGACAATTTAGTCCGGCAAAGCCGGATCTGGCTCTGCCAGTCAATTCAACAATATAACAATTCAAGAACTTACAACTCACAACTTACCCGCCTGCAGTTGCTTTCTGCAACAGCAGATGGCGGACAGGCAACTCGCAACTTATTTTACGGCCTTATCTTAACCCTGGGCTATTCTTTTTTCGAATTCAATCTCAACTTTCTTGCAGTCTGGCTCTTGTGGTGGGCCGGATGGGGGATACTCAACAGTAAACAGAATCAAATAATTACCAAACCAAAGACTCCTCGTCATATTAACGCACTCGTTTTGCTATTGTTAATTTTTTACGTGTTTTCAATCAGTAGTCTGATTGTTAAGTCGTCCAAACTCCCTGATGCCCCCAAACTCGCTTTCTATCTGGCCCCTTTCGACCGGTACCATACGATAAAATACATTAACTCCACGGACGATTTAAAAATAATTGTAAGCAAGTTCGCTATTTTTCTTCACGCAAAAGACACGCAAGTGTTGAATGCAGTGCTAGAGAACTCGAAAATAATCAAAGATGATTTTGCTCTTGCGGAGCGATTGTATAAACAAGCAGTTTATTTTGATTCTAAAAACATCCTCAATTTTTCTACTTTCTTTACTCTCTACAAAAATCAGTCTGTGACAAAATGGGAAGAAATTTTTATTTTCTTAAATAAACTTTCACTCTCGAAAACTTATAAACCAACGTTTAGAACTATTGAATCGGTTTTACGAGATAACTTTAGAGTAAAGCTTTACGAGATTGTGACTCCTGAATCACGACTAGGCAACAAAACTATCGAAGAATATTTTGCAAATGTTTACTATAAATTAGGATTAGAAACTATAGAAATGAATCCTGATATAACCGAAAAATTGTGGGAATTTTCCACGCAACTTGACCCTTCGATCAGTTATTATGCAGTTGAGTTGGCCAAGCTACATTTCACAAAATTCAGTGAGTTCGAAGCTGTATTCCCAATCCTTAGTAAATGTCAAAAGAATTCCGGAGCCGCTCAGCATTGTCGAGAGATTGAATCTGCATATAAGCAAAATAATTATGATATGATTCCACCACTTGGTTACTTCAAGAATCTACTCTAGGGTATATATATGAATTCAGCCTTACATCTTCTCATCATTTCCCATGTACAGCCAGGCGGCGAGTGGATAGCTACTTATCGGTTATTAAATGACCTCAAACAGTTTCACCTGGTCGAAAGAATTTATCTTCTAGGTTTATCCTATCAATCGTCTTTTATAGATAATGCAGAAAATTTAGGTATTTTTGATAAAATTGAACACTATAAACTTAGTCAAACTACAAAACCATTTCGCTTTTGGAAAAACTTATTTTACGATATATATCGACTGCGAAAACTAATAAATGGGTACAAAAATAAAGATCACCATATCGACCATGTGCTCACTACTGATTACAGAGCTGCGCTTGCTTTGGTTGGCCAGCCTTTCAATTTGATCTATAGTTTTCATGGAATCAAAAGCCCTTTGCAACTAATCGGTGAAGATTTCAATTTACGCAACTTGGCCCAAAGAATTCTCGAACAACTTGTTTTTTTACGGGCTGAAAAAATTATCACTCCTTCCGTGACAGGTCGTCAAAAGATAAAAAATTTACTCGGACTTTTTTATCGATCTAACAAAATTATTATTTGCCCTCAAGTAATTCCTGAAGAATATTATAGACAAACTCCGATCAAGCAATTAAAAAAATTTTGCCTCAAATATAATCTCACAGCAAAAAAAAGGGTTTTATATTGCGGCCGGATTGCCAGATTCAAGGGTTTAGAAAATCTGATCAAAGGATTTCAACAGTATGTTATCCAAGATCAACAAACTCAACTTGTAATTGCGTATCCTGATAATAATATCGATACTGGAATCATGAAATCTTTACAACAAATAATTAATGTAAAAAACATTGCTTCGAAAATTAGATTTATCCCTAATCTTAAGGCCGGAGATATAATCAAGCTATATCAAAGTATAGATCTAACAATACTCCCCTCAGAAACAGAAATAGATCCATTGGTACTTTATGAATCAATCATTTGTAAAGCCGTTCCTCTTACAACTAATACTTGTCATCTTACAGAAAAATTAAGAAAAATTTTACCAGATTTGATACTTGAAAATAATTCACCTGAGGAAATATGCACAAAAATTAAACTCCTTCTTAGTATAAAGAAAAATAAAATAATTGAGAACTTAAGGCTCTTACAACTAGATACCCCAGAAAATCAAAGACGACATATATACAAAAGACTATTTTCTTTCTGAACTCATGAATATCGGTATTGATGGTTTTCCGTTGAGCATTTCCTTTCCATGTGGAACTCTACATTATGCACAAAACTTAATTACTGAACTAGCTCTGCTGGATAAAAAAAATAATTATTTTATATTTTCTTCGAAGCCTATAGTTATACCGAATCAATCCAACTTCAAACTCGTTCCTTTACCAAATTTATTACCTGTATTTAGACGACATCTTTTCTTAAATAATGCAGTACATGATCATCATGTTGACGTCTTTCATTACCTGCTTCCTCATGGTTCGGTATTTTTAAAACATAATAATATAATAACCACTATTCATGATCTTCAGTTGCAAAAGATATATGGAAATTCGATGCCATTACAAAAATGTTATAGTTATCTCAATCAACGTTTCGCAATTAATAATAGCAAAACCTTTATTAGTGTTTCCCAAACAATCAAGCTTGAAATTGAAGACTTGTTGAGCAAAAGCGGGAGGAAACTTCCTGTTCATCAAATTTATAATGGTGTGGGAAATGATTTTAAAAAATATAAAAAAAGGAAAAGAGACAATAAATTTTTCTTGTGTTTTGCCGATTTTAGTCCAAGAAAAAACTTAGAGCGAATATTGATTGCTTTCACCCAATTATCTAAATCTTACCCACAAAAAATTAAGCTTGTTATAATAGTTTCTACGTTAAAATCGCTTATTAACGCTAAAAAGACTTTAAAAGCTCTAACTATTAACAATAGGGTGCGTATTATTAAAAACGCCCCCCAAACTAAATTAGTTCAATTATACAATCAATCTGTAGGTTTTTTATATCCTTCGCTCTATGAAGGTTTTGGACTGCCAATCCTTGAAGCTATGGCCTGCGGATGTCCAGTAATCACTTCAAATTATGGAGCCATGAAAGAAGTGGCGGGTGTTTCGGCACTATTAGTTGATCCTTATTCGCCTACATCGCTTACTCTCGCAATGAAAGAATTACTTGTTGATAAAGAGCTTTCAAAAAAACTTGGACAAAAAGGGATAGAACATGCTAAAAAATTCAACTGGAAGATAACTGCTCGACGAACGCTTGATGTATATGAGAAAACATGTTCGGCGTAAAAAAATTCTAATTCTTTCTCCACATCTAGATGATGCGGTTTTGGACTGTTGTGATCATATTTTAAGCTGGAAAAAAGCTGGACATTCCATCAGTATAGTTACGGTATTTACTAAATTCACTAATCGATATATTTCTCAAACAGCACGGAAGTATATGCAGCGCTCAGGGTTTAATAACACAAAGGATTTTGAAGCGGCAAGAAAAGTAGAAGACGTTCGGGCAATGAAACTGCTTGATGTTGAATGGAAACATCTAAATTATGTAGACGGTTGGTACCGTATATTTAAGAACGCTCCTATATATAACGGCGAGGAATTGTTTACAGGTAAAATCTCTGAAGTAGAATTTGATTTACTTGAAGAGATAAGAAACTCACTGAGAGTTTACCATGAATATGATCATGTCTGTATTCCCTTAGGAATAGGCAGACATACGGATCATGTTATTGTTCGAAATGTTGCCGAAAGTATGTTTAATCATCGTAAAATTGACTTTTATGCGGATTTTCCTTATGCATATCAGTATAAAAACTGGAGTTTCAGCGCACTCTATAAATTATTATTCCTGAAACGATCTTTCAAAAAATTTTCGCCGTGGAAAAGAATTGTACTTGACTGTTATGCATCTCAAATACCAATACTCTTCCCTTGGTATCCGGTAAACAATAAAATGTACCCAGAAATTTTGTTAATGAGCTGCTAGTTCTTGTGTGTAATAATCAAGAAAATTAATTACTAAATGCTCTCTTTTAAAATTTGAGGCAGGAACGCGTTGTAAATACCTCCGCTTACTAAAATCATCAATATTTGTTACTAAAGCAATTTTTTTTTCCTGTGCCAATTTTTTGCAAAAGTGTAACTGATGGTCATTTACATGCTCTCCATACTTTTTCTCTCGAGCGATTACAAAGGGCTGTTTTCCATAAAGAAGAGATAAATAAATAGTTACCGGCCCGCCATGACAAATAATAATATTAGATTTTTTTATCATATCTTTATGTCGACTATCACTGAGAAATTTTACTAATCTGACGTTTTTTAATCGCCAACCAATCGGAGTTTCACCATGCTGATAGACTATTAATCTATTTCTATATCTATCTTTAGCTAGTGAATAAATTAAACCACTCATGCGTTCAAATGGAAACTTTGTTGTACCTACAGTTACAAATATCATAGAAGTGAACCGTGAAATTGAGCGTGTTTGAAATGTTTTAACTGCATCTTATGTTGTACGAGTAGTACATCAACCACTGGTTCAACCAGCTTTGCGGAAAGACTGGGAAATTTGACAAAATCATATGGTTCAATGAATATCAATCTTATTCCCAATAGTTTACCTATGAAAAAAAAGGGTGGAGCAATACCCGCTCCACAACTAATTAATAATGATGGCCGTTCTTTCATTAAAATTTTAATTGCTAAAAATGAATTCCTAAAAGCATTAATGATATTTCGTGATTCTGGGAAAAATGCATAATATTTTTTTTCTTTGGCCAACATACTTCGTACTTCAGTTCGGTCAAAAGTAACCCAAAACCGATCGTATTTTGACCACCAGTTTCGCAACATATATAGCTGAAATAAGTGGCCGCCTCCGGAAGAAACCAAGCAAATTTTTGCTGCTGACTTTTTACTTTTTTTTCGCATTCTTCGTAGTCAGTTTTTTTAAAACAAAATCTTGAATTTTATTTTTGAATAGTGATTTTTCAAACTTTTGAGCATTTTTGATGCATTTGGCCGCTGAAATATTATAGTTCTGAAGTCTTTGCAAAGCTGTAATTAATGCGCCGGTGGTATGCTTAAAAAATAAAAATCCGGTCACCCCATCAATTACAGTCTCTGTCAAACCTCCCGAGGCGTACGCGATAACCGGTATTCCATACGAATTCGCTTCAACCGCAGTCAAGCCAAAATCCTCATCCTTGGCGGCAATGATGAGCGCTTTGCTGTGGGCATAATAATGCGCTAATTGTTTATCAGTGACCTCGTCAAGAAAAATGATATTTTTTTTTGCAATTGACTTTAGGTATGTTGCATCCAAACCGGTACCGATAACCCGTAGTTCCCAGCCAAGTTGATTGAATGCAGAGATAATTAAATCAACATGTTTGTGTTTTACTAACCTGCTTACAACTAGATAATAATTGCTAACACGTCCTTTTTTGACTCGATGTTTCGGCAGCATAATTGGAGGATGAATTACAATCGATACCCTTCCATAATGCTTACGGATTCTTTCCGCAACAGTTGATGAATTTGCTATAAAGCAATTTACCTCCTGTGATTTTTGATAATCATATTTTTGATAGAGCTTGATAAGCGGAGTAAAAAATTTTGAAGCTTCAGAAAACCAGCTGTTTTCAGTTTCGTATCCATACAAAAACCGCGGGGGAGTATGACAATAACAAATATGAAGTGCCCTTTTTGGTTTGTTGATGTTTTTAGCCATATTTGCACCTGATGAGGAAATGACCACATTGTATCCACTTAAATTTATTGAGCTCCAGACAAGTGGCAGAAACGGTCGATAGAGAAGGGGAAACCTACGAAACACAGATACTTTCTGTACCCAGGAAGTCCTGATCTTCATTTTCAGAAATAATGGGGCAAATATTCCCATCCGTGAGAAATCCGCAGTGGCCACAAATACATCAGCTTCAGGCCAGATTTCATACAATGCCTCCAGCACCCGCTCACCCCCGCCATACGTTCGCAAGTAATCATGAACAATAGCAACTCTTAGCATAAAAACAACTATGTTTTGATGTATATTCCAAGGAAAATGTTAATGACATGATTAAATTTTTCAACCAGCATCCAATCCAGTACGTTTTGTACCCAAGAGAAACGTATCGAGTAAATGGGAAAAGCTGTAACCGAACAACTATTTCGCAAATTCTTGGGGAGCGTTATCCAAAAGTATATAACGGAAATTTTTTACAGTTATTTGCACTGAAACCAGTTTCCCCCAACTAGTTATCATTTCGATCACTGACTGCAGTTACAATTGGAAACAGACTTAATTTTTCAAAATTTAAAGGAATTATCTCACCTACTTTTACTGGCACATCATCAAACATAAATAGTTCGTTAAAAACCTCTTTGGTACGTACCAAAAGTTTCAAACGAACGTCTTTATAGAGAGGATTTGCACGCAGTAACAATTCTCCAGCAGCGGTTTGAGTAACCTGTTCGGCTGGCTTAATTTCAACTTCAGCAGTCTGTGCCAATAGTATTCCATTTGAGTCAAAGATTTGTTCCCCTTTTTTTATGAAATTTGCCATTGCTGGTTCAACAGAACGTGCTAACGCATCTATTTCAACCAATTCTGTTTTCACTTGCCGCTCCGATCCTGGAAACTCAGTAACTATTCCATCAAAAACTATTTTTGACAAATTAAGTCTAATGGGTGCACCAAATATTAAGTTTCTTCCCCTAGCTGAATAGAGCTTTGTTCTGGTGTCGTAAACTGCACGCACACGCAAGTCCAAATAGACAACTTTATGACTACTATCGGTATTAAAGCGCTCAATTCCAATTATTTCTGCGCTAGGACGGCCTAAAGTATCCAGTTCTTGATCGCCAATTTCAAACCGGTTGGCATACCATGATTTAGGTAGCGAGTAAGCATACAGCACTTCCTGTTCGGTTACTTTAACCCGAATTGTCACGTATTCAGCTTTCCGGTAGAAGAAAATAAAGAAAACCAGTCCGGAACTCACAATAAGAAAAATGAGTATTCGGTCAAACCAGGTAACTTTATTTATTAGCCTAACTAGATTTTTCAAATTCATAAATGCTCGTTAATCCAAATCCCAGTATAATACCTATAAAAGGAAACTCAATAAGTCCAACGTGCGGGTGAAATAAGTAATACACGATAATTATAATTAATCCAGTCACAAACGTCATTGCCGGGATGGATAACATTTTTTTAGACATAATACTAAGGACAATCACTTTTCTTAGAATCCATAAAAACGGTAGACTTAAAAAAAATAGTCCGATTGCCCCGACTTCGAGTAATAGCTGCAGAAAACCCATATGTACCGCGGAGGGAAATACTGAAGTCACCCCTGCAGGAAATAAAGAATGGAGAACGAACTCGTTGGTTCCAACTCCGTATCCCAGTGGGTTTTGAATAAATGCTTCGGTTGCCTCCTGAAAAAACTCACGTCTTACGGAAATGGCACCACCGGAATTACCAATATTAAAACTTAAGAGCAGCCGGGGAATGAGACTTACAGAAACTATTGGAAATAGTATTAGCGCATAAAAAACAAGTTTTCGCAGTGGCAAAGAAGATAAAAAACTCGTTACTATTTTAGGGTAAAGACGAATGTATACCAATGCACTGATCAGTAGAGCGAACCAAATAGCGCGGCTCTGGATCATAATAATGATCACAACGGCGCAAAATAAAGCTAAGAGATAAATACGAGTGTTAGTCTTGAGCGCAACTGGAAAGACGATTGCAGTCAGTAGAAGCATGACAAAAGCGAACTGGTTATGATAGAGAAATGTTCCTGGTATTCTGATAATTGCATTGTTTTCTTCGCTGTTATAGGCAAAACCACCGCTACCTTGACTTTCAATTGGTAAACCAACAAGAGACTGAGTGATATACTGACGAAAGCCTAGTACTGATTCAAACAAAACCATCATTACAATAACCATATAGATAATTTTTCGATTGTTTGCATTGTCTTTAATAACAGCGAAAATAAGTATTGCAATTACAAACAGTTGCAGGTATTGGAGTAACCAGGTAAAAGACAGTTGGGGAAATGGCGAAAAACTGGCGGATGCAAAGAACCCGCAAACAAAAAATACAAGTGCAGAAATAAGCAGTAATTTTGTATGTTTAAGCATCAGCAAACCCTTATTATGAGCAGTAAACAATTCCCGTATCAGTAGCAATATTGAAATTCCCGTAAAAATATTAGTGATATTCAATCCATACGCAATGAAGTATCCTTCCTGAAATAGTAAAGATAGCAGTTCGTAGGCAGGAATGACTTCTACTGCGTAATATTTATTCGGTTGAAAAAACATCAATGAGAAAAGTAGCACAATTACGGAACTTAGCAAGATGTTTTTCAGACGTGCATATAACAAAAACATCAAAAGCAAATGTAGCACAATTAGCCACCGAAAACTGGAAAATAAGCCAAAATTCATTAAAATACAAAAAGCAGAAAAAATCACGACTAGATACATTTCCGGCTTGAGAATCGTTTTCAATGAATAAGTATTTAAAAAATTCATCAACATATTTTTATATTCTTATACGGCATTGGAATGCATTTGAGTATTTAGAGAAATGCATTAACTCAGTACTTTCTCAAACATACGATCAGTACAAAATACTTTTTGTGGACGACGCTTCTCTATATTCAAAACAGCAAAGAGATTATATACGTCAAAAACTTAAAGGTCACGTTGTAATTTTTAATCGAATCAGAAAATATGCAGTGCGAAACGCATTTGAAATTTTAAGAAAATATGCTGATAATCCCGATGGGGTTGTGGTAAACCTGGATGGCGATGATTGGTTCTTTAATAACTCAGTACTCAATACACTGAATCAAATTTATATACATACTAATGTATGCTTGACGTTTGGGAACTGTGTGGTTTGGAATGGAGAAAAATATCAACATCTCGGCATGGTACCCAAATTGTCTAGCTTAAATAGATCGTATTCCGCAGCAGTTATTAAAAATAATTCGTATAGATTTGAGCCATTTCTGCCGCTCCACCCACGCACTTGGAAAGTTTGGCTCTTTCAGAAAATTAAAAAAATTTATTTTTTGCGACCTGATGGCTCCTGGCTTCAGTTTGCCGAGGATCAGGCAATTTTTTACCCAATGCTTGAAATGGCTGCCGGTAGATTTAAAGCAATTAGTAAACCGCTATCAGTTTATAATATGACAACTGCTAATAGTGACGTTAAAATCAATACTTTTAACCTCATCCGAGACGAACTCATTGTCAGAAAGAAAACGCCATATGCAAAACTCAACGCTTTTCTGTAGCATCTATTACTCACGAATATTATCCTTACCGGTTATAGGATCACTCTTGTATGTACTTCAAACACATATATTGCGGCTGAAACTTGCAAGAACTGCGGTATTTTCAAATAGAGCAAGTTTTTATAGAAATACTCTTATTACTCAAATTTCAGATAACTATCCTGCCATCTACTGTAAATCCACGAATTTACGAAGCATACTTCATCAATTTAAAACTCAGATTATTTTTGATGCACGGATTAGAAACATAGAACGGCTGTGCGGCGAAAAATTGTATGATGTCATGTGGACATTAGTGTGGTGTCATAAAATTAACCATCAAAGTTACCATTTAATCAGAAAATTTGTAGCTGGTGCACTACCGATTATTGATAAATAATACTATATAGGTTACTGCTTCAAGGGTTGATCCTGAAAATAGTCAATCTTTATTTTTTTTAGTCTAGCATAAAATTTGTTGGGGACAATTTTGGGTAATAGATTTCGTGACAGAATATATGAATGTGCATAACTCATTTTAATTGGCGTTTCTAAGTACTGTACCAGATCAATGTGTTTATTTCTAATCAATTGTGGCCAAAAAGTTACGTGAGGTAAAGCATAAATATAAGGAAATCCGTTGTTTTTCGAAAGTTTAACAAGCTTATTCGGTGAAACTGGATAAATATTTTTATCCCTACCGCTATTTTTATTAAATACGTGAATCAGAGCAGCAACACCACGAGGGGTAATCACACGTCCCAGCTCGCTTAAATACTGTTGTTTTTTCGTGTAATGTTGAAAACTTTCTACATCAAAACATAAAGTAACCGACTTATTTGCAAAGGGTAAACCATTTTCAATGTCTGTGCATATAAGCAGCGTTTCTTGAGACACGAAGAAACACTTGGC
>Ga0075643_137_pt1 | contig 22121 bp, 21 predicted proteins | sample RifGroA1_FD_68207 | JGI IMG/M metagenome (GOLD analysis project Ga0075643, IMG submission 68207) | Microgenomates (Gottesmanbacteria) bacterium GW2011_GWA1_43_11 | reverse complement strand
TCTCCGGTACTTGTGCTTCCGGTGACATTTCTCATCCGTTGTTACCAAATTTTGCCGATTGCCCAATTTATGATGACTGGACTCGTGACTCTGGGAGCAGTCGGTTTAATTGTCGGTTTTTATTTGTACTTGCGGCAAACTAAAAAAATCAGCGACTTACATATTACGAAGCGGCAAGAGCGAACACCGCTTAATTTATTTGTGCTTTTTTGTTTAAGTGTGGGACTCGTTTTTGCCCGTTGGTTTGCGATTCCCACATTAGTTTCTTTACTGTTTTACCTTGTTATCTGGTTTGCGGCTTTCACTGGTATTACCTTTGTGTGGAAAATTTCGGCGCATACGTCGGTAATGACTTTAGCCGCATTACTGCTTGCAACCGGAGTTCAAACTCTGTTTATTTTCAGTTGTCTCATACTGCTGGTTGCCTGGTCGCGGATACAATTAAAAAACCATACGATACCTCAAGTTGTTGGTGGAGTAGTATTGTCACTGGCAATGGTTGTACTTGTAGTTATCTTTAAATTAATTTAAAACAGGAATTACGTAGTCTTCTGTCATCCTGAACTTGTTTCAGGATCTCAAGCGCTTGTAGATGCCGAAACAAGTTCGGCATGACAATAAACTATGTTAGTCTTGTTATTTCCATAGATTCTTAACTCATAATTCATAACTCATTCTTATGGTAAAACTCGGCTCGGTATTTTCCGAACACGTATCGCAATATAAAAAACGCTGGAGCAAGTCCGGCTCCACCAATATCCGGGGGTGGGGCGCGCGAGTGACTATCTTTTATGCGCTGCTTATTGGCTCATTTTTTTTACTGGTCGTGAGAATTTTTCATTTGACCGTAGTCATGGGTAGTGAAAACCGGATCCTGTCTGAAGAAAACCGGGTGCGGACTGCGATCATTCATGCGCCGCGGGGCATTTTTTATGACCGGCGCGGGACTGCGCTCGTTATTAACGAACCGGCTTTCCGGGTTACGGGTCCGTGCGAACCAAACGCCTCCTGTCCCACCAAACTCATGAGTGAAGCTGAGTGGAGAGCAAGTGAGGGAGAAAAGCAGAGTGTATTTCTGGAAAAAGATTCTCTCCGTGAATATAAATTTCCTTACGAAACCGCGCACCTGCTCGGGTTTTTGGGCGAAATTACCGCAGAAGAAATTGATAATCCGTATTACAGTTTTCAGGATTATTTATTGGGAGACAAACTGGGCAGATCCGGACTTGAAGCAATATTTGAAAAAAAAATGCGGGGGACTGACGGCCGGGAACTCATCGAAGTTGATTCGAAAAATAATGTCGTGCGAACTCTCGGAAAAATTGATCCCAAGCCGGGAAGTGATATCCATTTGTCCCTTGATAGTGAGTTGCAAAAAACTGCCTTCGACGCGATGGGTGAATATGCAGGCGCGGTAGTGGTTTCCAAACCAAAAACCGGTGAGATTCTGGCGCTCGTGTCTACTCCTTCCTTCAATGCAAATAAATTCCACGCCGGGTTAAGCGCAAAAGAATACGGGAATCTTGTATCTAGTGAAGACAATCCGCTGTTTAACCGGCCGCTTTCCGGTACGTATCCGCCCGGATCGATTTTTAAAATTCTCTCAGCGGTTGCGGGACTTGAAAGCAATGCCGTGACTCGGGAGACTCTGATTGAAGACGTGGGAATTTTGAAAGTCGGGAATTTTAGTTTTGCCAACTGGTATTTTACCCAGTATGGCGGTACTGAAGGACCGGTAAATCTGGTGAAAGCGATAGCCAGAAGTAATGACATTTATTTTTATAAACTCGGTGAAATGACCGGAATTGAAACGATTGCCGAGTGGGCGCGGAAATTTGGCGTGGGTAAAAAAACCGGAATTGAACTTAACGGTGAAGCCGAAGGCGTGATGCCTGATCCGGAATACAAACGGAAAATTCATCACGACCAGTGGTATTTAGGAGATTCATACCACATTGCAATTGGCCAGGGGGATTTACAGACAACGCCGTTACAAGTAAACCGCTGGACCAACGCAATTGCCAGTAATGGGATTTTGTGTCCGTTTACTGTTCTGAGTCAAAACCCGGAGTTTGGGAGCGCGCGCAGTCACGTATGTGATGATTTACGGCTCAAGCTGGAGACAGTTATGACCGTCACTGAAGGCATGATTCGTGCCTGTACTGGAGGAAGTGAATTGAGTTACCAGGGGACCGGCTACCCGTTGTTTGATTTTACCGTGTACAAGGAACAGTTATCCGGCGACAGCGGCAGCGCCAAAATCTTTCAGGTGCCTACGGCCTGTAAAACCGGTACGGCTGAGTTTGGTGATCCGGAAAACCGGACACACGCGTGGTTTACTATCTTTGCGCCGGTACCAGAAGATTTGCTTGAGCAAGCAGGCGTTGCAAAAAAAGAAAATACCATTACCGGGGAACCGGAAATTGCGGTTACCGTATTAGTTGAAAAAGGTGGGGAAGGTTCCTCAGTCGCCGCGCCGGTTGCCAAAAAAATTCTCGAAGCGTGGTTTAAACGGTGAGTTCTTTTTTGAGTGCTAAAGCTTTTTGCATAAAAAAACTTCTCCAGGTAGCTTCTGAGAGCCGCACTCGCATACGTGGTAGATCAGTGACTTCATTTGCGGTTACCATCTGACTCCCAAGCTGCAAAGTATCAATAACTACATCAAATTTATTCCTGGCCAGTTTAGATAGCTCGTTCCGTTGTATCGGCGTTTTTTTCAGAATGAGATACAAATCAATGAAATGCCGGGATGAAGGTTTTTGATAAATCGTAAAAAACTTATTTACGGCAATATCAAGAAGTGAATCAATCGGAAGCTGATTTTTTACTTGCAACGTATTAATTCTCGGAAACGGGAAATACGTAAACTCCAACTTCAGGATCTCGGCTTCAATAGTCAGAAAGACTAAATTCCGATTAAAATTTTGCTGAATATCTACTTTTTTGGCATGCAAAGTTTTTCCCAACTTATTAGCCATTGCATTTATCCAGAGCTTATCAATGTCTGTTTCGCTAAAAAAATCTAAATCTTCTGAATAGCGATGGTGTAGATAGAATTCCGCAAGTGCAGTTCCGCCAGTAAGATAAAAATATTTACGGAAAACGGAATCTTGTTGCAGTAACGAAAGCGCGATTTGCAGGTATCTAGTTAAGATGGTTTTCCCCATATAAGCAACCTGAGGAATTTTTTGCGTGCCGGGTCAAGTGAAAGGAACTTCCAGTGTTTTTTTATCAGGTTCAGATTTAATTTCTCTCCGTTCAGACCAAAATTTAAAAGCTGATTCAACCTCCACGCAGTGGACTGTTTTTTGAGAGCGCGTTTGTCAATACTCCAGTTGTACATGTTACAATTATAACAGTTGAAATGATCTTAAACAATTGAAGCTGTAGTTGGTTGGGTAGTAGAGGAATGGTAACTTACTTCAGTTCAAACGTCACCTGCACCACTGACTGGATCTCGATATCTGAGAAGCTGCCGGCAACACTGGCCTGTTGTTCCTTCGTCACCGAAGTTCCGGTAGTTCCGGTTGAGGCCTGCTCGGTGACATTTAAAACTTTGCCGAGCCGGGCTCCGGATGCGGCAGCCATCTGTTCGGCTTTGACTTTGGCATCAGCTATTGCAAGTTCCCTGACTTCTTTATCAATCGCTTTTTCATCCTGTGGTAAAAACCGCACCTGGGCGACGGTCGCATCTTTTTCATTGAGCTGCCGGACCAGGTTTGTGACATTCGCAACCCCCTCAAGCGTGATTTGCGCCCCGCTTACATACTGAAAACCGTTCGTTTCCCCGGTCAACTGGTTAACGACCTGCGGCGCCACCCGATAGGCAGTTTTATTGGCCGAGCTTGGTTGGTAGGAGTTAACCATATTCATTACATCCACAAATTTGGCTTCACCCTGGGTGGCAGCGGAATTGCGATCTGCGGCGCTTGCGGTGACCGCGAATATTACCAGAGCTTTTTGCGCGGCTACTTGCTTACTGCCCACGCCAATTGTAGTGACCACCCGGGTTGGCCGGGGATACAACTGAAAATAGGCAAAGATGCCGAGAAAAATGACCGCAATAATTGCAAATACCAAAAACGGCCGGTTTTCTATGAAAAAATAAATGCTGCGTTTGCCATTCGGCGCTGCTGCTGGTTCGTTACCTAACATAATTCTAGATTAATAATTTCATACCCGACTCCTGAATTCAAGGAGGGAAATTGAGTTAAGTTGCAAATTGTAAAGTTTTAACGCAGCGGTGTAAGGTGGAAAAAATCTACGGTGGCTTGTGGATCTATTCGATGACATACTTTCTTTCCACCAAAAAATCCGATTTGTGCAGCCATCTGTATAGTTAAAAGAGATACATCGAGTGGCTGTGGGTCTGTTATATTATTTATAATCAGTTCAGTTCTTGTGTACGTTCCGTCATTAAGTGGAGAATATTGTTTTCCACCATATATTCTTGCTCCTAGTACATAAGGAAGATCATTTAGCCAAAATCCCCATTGATGATTAAAAAACGCTTTTGTGGCAAGAAAATATGGAAAGACAACTTGGGAACATGTAAATCCTAGTGTGCGAGTCAATTCATCATCTGCTTTCAGTAATTCGATAAGTTTCTCGTTGTGTCCGATAAATCCCGATCGGGAATCTACACCCGGTCTCATTTTTTGTTCGAGTTCGCCAATTGAAATTCCGTTTATATGAGTTAATGTGTCAAGTGGCCGAGTAATACTATAGTGCGGCACAAGTATATCAACTTGAGTCTGTGTAAACTTAAATCTTGGCCAAGTATTAGCATCGATCAGAAGTTCGATCATAAATTAATTTATAATAGTACCATTGATAATCTGCCTGAAACCGTTTTGTATTTTATCGTTAAACATATCTACTACATAAATTTCAGTAGTCGTTCTTCCAGATTGTATGACGGATTCAATTATTACATCGCCTTGTGCGGCATATATCGAAACGTTTCTGATTCCAGCATTTGTTAAGTCTGACGAGAGAATTTGTCCAAAACTAGGAACGCCAGGAGTAAACTGAGTACCAGCTTGGCAAACATGAAGTCCTATCGCGCAGTTACTTGGTAATCCAGCTTCGACTAAAACATCTGCTAGTGCTCCGGCAGTATAATTTCGTCCTCCCATTTGTAAATACATACCAGTTGGAGTTACTACCCCATGAGCATCTATATATAACTCTCTTTGGCTTGGTGGCAATCGCAACAATGTTGCTACTGCAGACTCTAAATCGTTTACAATAACTGGTGTTATTCCAGACTCGCCCGTGAGTGCACCAGCAAGTCGTTGCGACATTAAAGTTTCTTCAGGTGTAAAACCAGGGTTGGTGAATAACACCCCTCTTAGTCTAACCTGACCTGTATTTTGGAATTCCTGAGCAACTTGTGTATCGATAAGTACGACTTTTGGATTGTTGGGTGTATTTTGTAATGGACCTGAAATTAGATACGGATTCCGTAAACCCGCGTTTGCCAGCGGATACGCAGCTACGTCAAGACCACTAAGATCTAATGTGAGTCTGCATACGGCGTTGGCCAGGCACGTTTCAAGTTGCGCGATAAGCCTTTGGCCTTGCAAACTAGTGGAGATTTTTACAGCCACACTTTGGCCGAGTTGGGTGTAGACATTTTGAGCAGTTTGGTAGAGTTGTTGACCAAAAGTTGCAACAGTGGTCCCGGCTGCAGCAATTTGCGGTCCGTACTGGAGAATTTGTCCACCAGTGGCATAGATTCCAATGCCTGCCGCACCAATTGCCGCTCCAGCAGGTCCGCCCAATCCCACTGCAGCACCAAACCGGTTTAGGTTTGATTGGCCAAGGAGATACGGGTCTGCTTCAAGATTGGCAAGTGCATTGGTGACTAAATAATTGCAGACCACATCGCCTTGACACTGAGCCGTGATCTGGCCAGCCTGGAAGGATTGTGTCAGTTGTTCCTGATAGTATGCCGGGTCATTAGCGATAATTGTAGAAACGACGCTTTCAAGTGGGTTGGTGTATGTGACCGCTGGTTGGATAACTGGTGTCGTTGTAGTTTCCGGCGGAGCTTTACCGCAGTAATCTTTGTTATTAAGTGAGTAAGTTTCTCCATTAGGACAACGGCTGCAACTAGCAATGAATCCCCATTCACACCAAGTATGTAGTGGTAAAGCATTTGATTGACCTAGATAATGCGCAACTGAGCCAGCACATTGGCCACCTTGCGCAGTTCCATTACAACAATAAATAGTGCCGTTTACTGGCTGGCCGTGGGGTTGGGAGCAACTATCACCGACTTTGATGGGAGCCTTAGGAATGAGATCGCTGCAACAGGAAGCAAGGCCGGTACCGACAGGACAAGAAGAAGAACAACCGGATGCTGAATAGCGGCCAATATTTGCACATGAAGAATCGCCGTAATAACACGAAGCACCGGTTGCTTGCACCGGTTCAGGCGAAGCGTTACACACGCCGCCGGTTAGTGTTGCATTGCACGTAGTTCCTTTGGCAGCACATTCACTCTCCATCTCTGAAGAACAATACGCCTGGCAGGTATTGTCAGGGTAACAACCCTTTATGCATTGACTTGGACAGGTTTGGGCAACTTTGCATTTTCCATTTTCATCGCTACAGCCGAATTCACAATTAGTTGAAGACGCGGGCGGTTGACCGCTGACCGCACAGTATTCAGAAGTAGCGCCGTTACATCGGTAAGTTTGTGAAGTAGTGCATACATTTGCGGGGGGAGCAGATTTACAGACGCCGCCGCCGGTTGTTTCTTGGCAACCATAGGTGCAATCCTTGATTAAATTCTCGGTGCAATAAGCAAGACAAACAAGCGTGTCATTTTGTTCGGTACAATCGTTTAAACAGTAACTTGGGCAGGTCGGATACGTCCGGGCGCGTTGTCTGATATCAAAGGTGGCGGTACGGATGACGGCGACAGTACCAATTACAATTGAAGTGACAATAAGTCCAAGTACGCCCAGGCTAATTGGTTCAATTGCGCCACGCCAAAACAAATGCGGGTCAAATGTACGCATATCTTACTTACAGCATGCCAGTAAACGTGAGTGGAGTCAAGAAACCAGTCTTGTAATTAAAGCTCAGCTTTGTCGCAAAGCTGAGCCTTATAGAAATACTGAGATTTATGTTAGATTAAATATGATGACTGAGCGGGAGGCATGTATTGGATTTTCCCTGATGCGCGGAATTGGACCGTTGCGCTTTAAGTTGTTGAGCGATTACTTCGGCAGTGCACTCTCCGCCTGGCAGGCTTCCGAAGAAAAGTTGCGGGCTACTGGTCTTGGGAATAAATTAACTTCAGCCTTCATCGCATTTCGTCAGGAATTTTCCGCAGCCAATTTTTTTGAGACACTGGCGCGTAAGCAAATCACCGTAATTACCCGGGTTGATGAGGATTATCCAAAACCACTGGCGGAAATTCCTGATCCGCCGCTCGCTTTGTATATAAAAGGAAGATTGCCGCAAAAATTCGAACGGATGCTGGGTGTAGTCGGCACAAGAAAACCAACGAGCTACGGCAAAGAAATTACCGTAAAACTGGTGAGTGAACTCGTGGCAAGCGGAATCGTGATTGTATCAGGACTGGCGCGTGGGATTGACAGTGTGGCGCACCGGACTACACTTGGAAACGGCGGAGTCACGGTTGCCGTGTTGGGTTGCGGCGTAGATATTGTCTATCCGCCTGAACATAAAAGTTTATACACTGAAATTATTGAAAAAGGCGGAGCAATCATTTCTGAAGTACCACCGGGACAACTGGTAGCCCGGGGTTTATTTCCCGCCCGCAACCGGATTATTTCCGGACTCTCGTGCGGCGTCCTCGTCACCGAAGGCGCGGAAGATAGCGGGTCTTTAATCACCGCCCGACTGGCAGTTGAGCAAGGGAGAGATGTATTTGCCGTGCCGGGTCCAATCAATAGTTACTTATCAGCCGGTCCAGTTAAACTGCTTAAACAAGGAGCTAAACTGGTGACCAGCGCGCAGGATATTTTGGAAGAACTGAGTTTGGAGCAGAAAACTACCCCAAACAGCCGTCATTTACATAGCGAACTTAATGCAGAACAACAGCGGATAGTTGCAATGCTTGCCGCGTCTACATTACACTTTGATGACCTGGTACGTGAAAGCGGTATGGATTCTTCACACATCGGTACCATTTTAACCATGCTTGAACTCTCAGGTATAATACGCAATCTTGGAGATGGGACATACTCATTAGTTTAAAATGCAAAAAGCAAAATGCAAAATTGACAGCGTACTGTCATCCTGAATTTATTTCAGGATCTCAAGCGCTTTAGATCCCGAAACAAGTTCGGGATGACAAAGTAGAATTATGAAACTTGTTCTTGTTGAATCACCAACCAAAGCGCGGACGCTGTCTCGTTTCCTGGGTAAAGATTACCGGATTGAGGCCACTTATGGCCATATTCGGGATCTCGGGAAAGGAGAACTGGGTGTTGACGTGGAACACAACTTCCAACCCAAATATGTAATTCCGCGGGACAAAGCCGCCCGGGTAAAAGAATTGCGCGGGCTCGTTCGCAGCAATCAGCATGTCATCCTCGCTACTGACCCGGACCGGGAAGGCGAGGCAATTGCCTACCACATGGCGGTGATTTTATCAAACAAAGGCGCGCGGATTACTTCAGACAAAATTGATGCCGACCGGTTCCAGAGGATTACTTTTCACGAAATTACCGACGAAGCGATTAATGAAGCGCTTAAAAATCCCGGTACTATAAATATGCCTTTGGTGGATGCACAGCAAGCACGTCGGGTACTTGACCGGCTGGTTGGCTATGAATTATCGCCGCTTTTGTGGCGAAAATTATCGCGGCGCTGGCTGTCAGCCGGCAGAGTGCAGTCGGTTGCGGTACGCTTAATCGTTGAACGGGAGCGCGAGATTCAGAAATTTCAAAAAGAAGAGTTTTGGGAGATTGAGGGGGAGTTTTTTTCCGTCATCCCGAGCCGAGTCGAGGGATCTAATTCAACAGACTCTGGTGTAAAAGCTTCCTCGGCTGCTCCGCCAGCTGGCGGATCCGCTCGGAATGACAATGAGAGTATTAAAGCCAAGCTAATTTCCAAAGATGGAGTGAAGTACGAAAGCAGTGAAACTATCAAGTTGTTTGACGGCAATTACACGTTTAGTAAAACTTCAATTGCAAACAAAGAAGCAGCTGAGGCAATTATTCAGGACTTAAATCCGCCAGTTGGTGGACCATTTATAGTGAGCGCGGTTGACAAAAAAGAAATAAAGCGAAATCCAGCGCCGCCATACACGACTTCGACACTCCAGATTGATGCAGGTAGACGATTGGGTTATACCTCAAAACGGATTATGCAGTTGGCACAAGGATTATACGAAGAAGGGGTGATTACGTACCACCGGACTGACTCAGTTAATTTAGCCACAAAATTTCTAGGTGCGGCCAAAAATTATATTGAAAAAATATACGGCACAGAATTTTCACAGTATCGCACCTATGCAACGAAATCAAAACTGGCGCAGGAGGCACATGAAGCGATCCGCCCAACACGAGTGGATGTTTCCAGTCTCAACCAAAGTTCAAACGGAAAGTTTCGCGAAGAGCATAATAGATTATACGAGCTCATCTGGAAACGGGCGGTGGCCAGTCAAATGGCTGCGGCTATATTTGACTCGACGACTATTCAGATCAGCTCAGGCAACAATTATCTTTTCGAAACTCAAGGGTCGGTGATTAAATTCGAAGGATTTTTAAAAGTTACGGGTCGGGATGCTGAGACCATAGTATTACCAGAAGTAACAGTTGGTGAAACCGTAAATTTATCGAAAACTAACGAGTTGCAAAAATTTACTGCTCCTCCTCCCCGGTATAGCGAAGCATCGCTTATCAAAGCGCTTGAAGAGGACGGCATTGGCAGGCCTTCAACCTATGCGCCGACTATTTCCACCATTCAGGAGCGGCTGTTATGTGGAAAAAGAAGCTAAAGAAGACGGCCGCAAGGGGAGAAACTTTGTCCCGACTGATCTCGGGTTTTTGGTTAATGACTTTCTGGTCAAATATTTTAGCGATATCCTGGACTTGCCATTTACGGCAACGATGGAAAATGCCTTAGACGAAATTGCTGACGGCAAACGTGAGTGGCAGCCACTGATTGCCGAGTTCTACCGGCCGTTTAAGGAAAAGCTGGATTTTGTCCAGCAAAAAGTTGAAACCATTGAGGTACCGGTTGAGAAAACCGGAGAGAAATGTCCGGAGGGTAAAGAAGGCGACATAATTATTAAACAGGGGAGGTTTGGAAAATTTATGGCCTGTTCGCGCTTCCCGGAGTGTAAATACACCAAAAATATCCAGGAAAAAATTGATATGAAGTGTCCGAAATGCGCAACCGGAGACGTGGTCATCAAAAATACCAAACGTAAACGGCGTTTCTTCGGCTGTTCCCGCTATCCTGAGTGCGATTTTGCCAGCTGGACCAAGCCGGGAGTACAGAAAAATCCTCAGATGGCACCCTAATACGGTTTACAATGAAGTTGTAGTATAGTGATACTGATGCGACGAATATTTGTTACTCTTATTTTTTTCGGAATTGTTTTATTGCTTCCGCGGCCGATTCTGGCGCAGTCGGGATGGAACATCAATTCCCCAGATAATTCCATTCAAGTTAGCCTGACACAAAATACCTCAGGTGAACTGAATTTCACCGCGACTAAAAACGGGGCCACGGTAATTGAGACCTCAAATTTGGGAATTTCTTCACCAAATGCGGCGCAGACATTTACACAAAACCTGACCGTGGTTAACTCAACTACCCTAGTCATTAATGAGATCTATACACTTCCGATTGGTAAACGTTCTACCTATACCAATCAGGCAAATCAACTGACGTTGACGGTAGGTAACTCGTCTGGAAATACGCTGGATGTTATGTTTCGTGCATACAATGATGGCATTGCGTACCGGTATGGTGCAAATAGCGGTATAACGCAAGTCAGTTCTGAAGCATCCACGTTCAACCTGCCTGATACGGGCACTGCCTGGTACCAGCAGCCCTATATCAGTAATTACGAACGGGAATTTGTTTAATTTGACGGTGAGTAGCGGCGGAGTTGCCCGCTTTACACCTGCACCGGATGAATCATTACCGCTTGAAGTAGTTTCGCCATTCACTTCTTCCTGGCGAGTGGTGATTATCGGCACGCTTGCAAGCGTTGTTGAATCCACACTGGTGCAGAACTTAAACCCTCCGACCACAGTTGCCTCAACTTCTTGGATTAAACCCGGCCGAGCTGCCTGGTCATGGTGGTCAGACAGTCAAAGCCCGAAAAATCTGCAAGCACAAAAAGACTACGTGGATCTTGCCGCTGAAATGGGCTGGGAGTATGTTCTGGTTGATGAAGGTTGGAGCAGTTCCTGGATACCGGAGCTGGTGAGCTACGCCAGCTCCAAAAATGTCAAACTTATTCTTTGGTATTTTTACGGTGGTAACTTTACCGGCTGGAGTGATTCACAGGGTTTTATTCCATCGTACCAAAACTCGCTGATAACTTTTCAACGACTAAAAAACTGGGGGGTGGCTGGCGCTAAAATTGACTTTTTTGACTCAGATAACCAGATGCGCACTCAGATGAAGGAAGAAATTTATAAAGCGGCGGCTGACACACAAATGCTCGCTAACTTCCATGGAGCTACTTTACCGCGTGGGGAGCAACGCCGCTGGCCGCAATTTTTGACTCAAGAGGGAGTAATGGGTGGAGAGCATCGAAATAATTCTGCGCTGCATACGACCACGCTTCCATTTACCCGAAATGTGACCGGTTCCATGGATTACACTCCAGTTACTTTTTCGGCACGAGGGAACACAACGTATGCACATCAATTAGCTCAATCTATCGTGTATGAATCAGCCTGGCAACACTATGCTGATTCAAAGGAAACGTATCGGTCAATTTTAGCCAGTGAATTATTAAAAATTGTCCCAACCACCTGGGATGAAACCAAATTGTTATCAGGTTACCCGGCAGACCATGTGGTAATTGCAAGGAGAAAAGGCAATGACTGGTTTATTGGAGCTATGGTCAATGCACAACGCAGTTTCAATTTACCGCTTAATTTCTTGTCTGGAACTTATTCAGCAACCTTATATCTTGATGGTGCAATTGCAACTACCATTAATAAAAGCGCCCAGACCTTTACTCAAAACAGCGCTCTGACATTTTCTACACTAGCTGGCGGCGGCGCAGCAATTCATTTAGAATTAACCGGAACCGCAGCCAGTCCCTCTCCTTCACCAACTCCGTGTCCGAGTAGCGATGTAAACGGAGATTGTGTCACTGATTTTCTCGATTTAAAAATGTTGTTGCAAAACTGGTTAACAGGAACGAATTGCAGCAGCCTGAGTTGCGATCTGAATCAGGATGGAAAAGTGAATATACTGGATACGGCACAGATTATTCACGATATAAATCTGTAATTCTTCCCGTTTTCGCGCGCAAAAGCGCGAACTCGACTGAGTAGTGTATAATCCAAGCATGGACGGTGAAATAGCTTCTCCTCAGCCCAAAAAAACAGTTGTCCTCATTGTTGTTTCAATTCTGGTTGTATTCGCGTTAGTCGGCGGCGGTGCTTTATTTTTAGCTAAACGAAATTCCGCAACTATTTCACCACTGGCTGATGAAAGCGAATCGGCGCGGATTGTGTTTGTGAGTCCGGAACCAAGTTTACTCGCCTCGCCATCAGCGACTGTTTCCGCCACACCGGCTGCTTCAATCAAAGCCAGTCCGAAAGCGAGTCCAAAAGCCACACCCAAGACTACACCCAAAGCTTCGACATCGGCGAGTCCCGCGTCATCTCCGAAAGCTTCCGCATCTCCAAGCACTTCCCCGAACGCGTCTGGAGAGTAAGGGAAAATCAGTTTTCACCGTTTATTAGAAGAAGCTTACGTTTCCTTACCTTATAAAAAGAGGTAAGAATTGAAGTCTGTAATATTAAGTTTACGTATCTATAGCTCAGTCAATTACTGCACCATATTTAGCTTTATACCATTCAAAATCATTTTCTTCCAATTCTTGTAATGTTTCTTCGTCAACTGCATTACTACTAATCTTAAAGGCTTGCACGAACGCACGTAAATCTCTGGTGCGCAACGTCCGTTTATGCAGTAACTCACAAATATCTCTCGTTCAGGTCTAGTTGCTTCCCACGTATTCCAGCGCCTACCAAAACCTAATTGTTGTTGGGTATTTGCATCGAATGTTAATACGTCCAAAAGCTTTAACCTGATTACACCACCTTGTTCTGAAAATTCTTTGAGGCGTGATTTATTACTGTAGGGAAATAGTCAGTTTTGTCTCTAAGGCGCGCGCAATTTTCTGCAGGAAACGAAGTGAAGGATTGGCATTTCCCGATTCCAGTCGAGAAATAGCGGATTGTTTCGTACCCACTTTTTTTGCCAGCTCCTGCTGGCTCATTTTTTTGGCAAGCCGTTTCTGAAGCACGGCGTGAATAATTGCGTATTCAGTTTCCAGCTCGTCGTAGGCTTTTTTGACCTCCGGATCTGAAAGGAGCTTTTTTTTATGTACTTCGAAAGGAATTAGAGTTTTCATATGATGACATTATCACACATACGTTATGTATTTGTCAAGAGATGCAAGATGCGTTTTTGCGCAGTTGCAATCTCTTTTTGGGGAGTTTTCTGAGTTTTTTTAATGAATGCATGAACAATAAGCGCCCGATTATCTTGAAAAACAAAAAAAGCTCTGATTTCCTGGACTCCGCGCACACGAAGTTCTCTCAGATCTTTCGAAATTTGCTTTACATGTGGCATGCCTAGCTGCTGACCATACTGTACTAAAAGCATGAGTTGACGCAACCATTTTGATCGGGTCGGTTTCTCAAGTGTTAGGATGAAAGTATCAACCTCTTTAAGTATAATTAGTTCCATGGGCTTATTTTACTTCTGCATGGTACAACTTACAATTTCATCCTTGTGTGAATCAAAATTAGACGATTTTCTGTTACAATACCTAAATGGAACTTTTCTCTGCTTTGATTGCCCTGGATGAGTGGTTATTCCTGACTATAAACAATGCCTTTCACCATCCAGCGCTCGACTGGATTTTTGTGTTCTTTTCCTTTTATCCCTTAATTATCTGGTTATTGGTTGGGATTGTGGTGGTTATAGTTGAGGAACGTAAAGACCACCGGTTTATTCTCCGTTTATTTCTGGCGTTAGTGCTGGCAGGTATGGTGGCCTCAGTATTTATTAAACCGATTGTGGGCCGCAAACGGCCGGATCTCACGCACGGATCAAGTGTGGTCATCGTTAATGAAAAACCGGCAGCTGTGCCCTTCAACAACGACTTTGCATTTCCGTCAGGACACGCCGCAGTTGCATTTGCCGGCGCCTATGTGATTACCCGCGAAGAAGTGAAACACGGTAAGCATAGTAAACAATATCGCAAGCTCGCGGCTTGGATTTTTTACGCATTTGCGGCGCTTACTGCGTTTTCACGGATTTATCTGGGTAAACATTATCCGCTTGACGTACTTGCTGGGGGAATTCTTGGAGTGGGGATTGGCTGGTTTAGTTGGGAGAGCGTTGATACTTTTTTTTGGGTTATCTGGAAACGTACAGTCTAAAACTAAATTAATCGCATTTTTAATTATGCAGTCTAGTCTTCTGTCATGCTGAACTTGTTTCAGCATCATAAGTGCTTAAGATCCTGAAATGAATTCAGGATGACACGCATAATTCCCTCGTCATTCAACTTCACATAGGAAACTGCCGACTGAAACTAATTCCTGCAGTTTCGCTTGTTCCCCATAAAACGCCGAAGCCGACCCACCATCAAGGTTAATTAATTGTATGAATTGTTGAGTTCCCAATTCACTAAATGCTTGAAAAATCTGCGGCAGATCTGCAAGTAACGGTCCGCTATGGACGTTGTCAGCTGCCACAATTGCAATAAAGAAAATTTCGTTATCCGAGGTTTTCCCCAACAGAACCCGCCGGTCCGGTTCGTCGTTGGTGATCGTTAGTTTTTGTTCCGGCGTAAACAGCGGTCCACTTTGGAAGCCGAATTGCATGGTTGATTGAGTCGGCAACTGATTCGTAATTAAAAGTGCAGTATTTGTTTTAACCACATAACCATTGAGTAAGCCACTGCGAACGGTAGGACTTTTGGCATGCGCATTTCCATCAGTTGAAAAAAATCCCAGCGGTTGCTGCTGCGGCGTATAAAAGCCGGCGTTCGTACCAAATTTGCAATTATTTTCACTCATGATCCGCTGCGTAGTTTTGCGCTCCGTAAAATTGGGAATTAATGAGAGCTGAGTGGGATCAACCGATTGCGCGTAGACAGTATAACTGACATCTTTATGGGTAATTTCCGTGCCCTGAGTTTTGGGAACTGGAGATGGAGAGTTAAAGCTCAGCGAGTCAGGGAGTGCTACCGGATTATTTCGCACATACCCAACTATCAGTATCAGCCCTACCATAAAAAGCAACCATTTCATACCGGTTGTAGTCCCGCACAATTTTTTAATTATCTCCAAGTAGTGATGCGGGATCACTACCCGGTCATAGCTACAATTTTTGTATAGGAGAAGTGGCCGGTTTTCGTTTCAGTTCGGACAGGATGACCAAACTATAGAGCAGGAACACAATTGAATTAAAAAACGGGATCGGCGGGTAGAGTTCAAATGAAGTCATCAGAATCTGAATGATGGTGGGTAAGGTGAGTGCGTGTAAACCAATCTGGAACAGCTTTCGGTACGTGAGCGAAATGTGCATAAAATACGCAGGCACGCGCAGAATCAAAGTTAGAACACTCAAAGAAATCAGCCGGATGATTGAAAGTAAGATAGTTAAGGTAAACCAGAGGATAAAAATCATGGCCGGCACAATAAACGGGTACCAGGGAGAAATGGTATCCAGCAGTTTTGTTACCGCATTTTTATCGATAGTGCCATCATCGAAACTGGAAATCGGGTACACCCGGAAGCCCACACCGTCACTATCAGGTACTACCACCTGTTCACGGGTCACAAAAATAAGCGAATGGCTATTACTGTAATCATTAATTTGGGCATTCGTATCAATCGTTAACAAATATTCCTGATTCTGGTCAGAGATGACGCCCGGAGTATCGGAGAACAGTTCAAGCGGAACCGGAAAATGCAATGGCTCCGTAACATTGGTAGCGAGTTTTCCATCTTTAACCGTAATAACTAAATCATTGGGGTAAAGCGCGGGCGCGCGCAGTGCGAACCGCTTGAGGAATTGATTTACATCCGGAACAAACGTAAGACTCACCACTATAGTCAGAAGCGTGCCTAAAATCAGCGAGAACATGAAAAAATATTTGAATGAAAACGAAAATCTGGTTTTTACCACCTCATGGTAGTACGTAAAGGAAGAAATGCTGTTCCAGAAAACGTGATTAAAAGTGACAAGTTTTTGCATACAAAAAAATGTCATCCCGAACTTGCTTCGGGATCCCCCAACGAATAAGTAATACACAAGGGGATTACAAATGACAACTTCATTGTATACTATCCCTATGCTGAAACTCAACGCAGCGGAACTACAGACCACGGAACCGACTCGCATCCCGAAACTTTTTATAGTCATACTTAGCTACAATTCAGAACGCGAGCTGTTACGTTGCCTTAATTCTCTTAAAAACGAACCAGGAAAAATAGTAATTGTGGATAATGCCTCGGATAATAATTCAGTTCATGAAATAAAAAAAATAACCGCAAAAGAAAAGCGTATTAAGCTTATTGAAAATAAAAAAAATATTGGTTTTGCTGCGGGAAATAATGTTGGAATACGCTATGCGCTCTCAAAGGGAGCAGATTATGTATTACTGCTCAATCAAGACACACAGGTAAAAAAAGGTTTTTTGAAACCTCTGCTTGCATCGAAAACAGATATCATATCACCTGTTATCGTATCCAAACGGAAAAATACATTAATATATGATTATGGTGGCACTATTAATTGGGTTATTGGCAGAACGTGTCATTTAGAATCTGATCGATATTTTGAAAAAGGCCCTTTGCCAGAGACATTGCACCTATCAATAGAATATATTTCAGGATGCGCGATGTTGGTAAAAAGTGAGGTATTTGCAAAGATCGGAGAGTTTAGTGAGAATTTCTTTCTATATTTTGAAGATGTAGATTTTTGCATCCGGGCAAAAAAAGAAGGTTTCTCCATTGCCTGCGAGCGCAAATCAGTGATTTCACATACCCTTAAGGAAGGAAAGGAAAAACCTTGGAGGAACATCTATTATCTCCTTGTGAGCAATTTACGCTTTATCAATTATTACGTTTTTTTCTGGAATAAGCCCTTTGCCTATTTGTATTGGATACTGATTGCATGTAAATTAATTTTGACGAAGACTGTTGGTTAATATAGCAAAAAGCATGTTGATATACATATAATTAAATTGTTTTATGAAAACGAGAGGTTTTTTTAGACTCTTAAAAAGCGAAATTGCCACAAGGATAAATTGGGCTTCGCTCTATGGAAGGATTTCCTACTCACAAGAAGGAGAAGATTTGATACTGCAAAAAATATTTTCTGAAAGAGGCAATGGTTTTTATGTTGATGTAGGAGCGCATCATCCATTTCGGTATTCCAATACATTTTTATTTTATTTACAGGGTTGGAATGGTATAAACATCGATCCAACTCCGGGAGTCATGGCGTATTTTAATAGGACGAGAAGACGCGATATAAACCTGGAACTTGCCATATGCGATGGTCTTGGAAAAAAGACACTTTATTTATTTGAAGATTCAGCTCTGAATACCTTGTCGGAAAAAAGAGCTCAAAGTGTAATCAAATCAAAACAGTCACCTTTTTTAAAGGAACGGGAAATAACCATTAGTAGGCTCAAAGACGTACTTCGAAAGCATCCGCCTCCACATAAGAGGATCGATTATCTGAATGTAGATGTCGAAGGGGTTGAATTACAAGTGCTTGAATCGCATGATTGGTTTCATTATTCACCTCGTGTTATATCGGTTGAAAATTTTTCCACACGGTCTGCTTCTCCCATTTCTAAATATATGAAAAAACGGGGATATACGTTTATCGCGCAAACAACCTCTACACAACTGTACCAGTTATGAAAAAAGTCATTGTGGTGATAATAGCAGTTGCCATGATGCTGGTAGGAATTGTCATTGTGAGTTTACGTTGTTTAGGAGAGTATAACTCATTGGTAAAAGTAATATTCTTCGGAGGCACTCATCAATTTACTGGAATTAATAACTCTAATAATTATTGTGTTTCTGTTGTACCCTTTTTTAAAAATCTTTCGCAATATACTCAAGATGCAACGTATATTGTATTATTTCAAAATAATTCGGAAATTCGACCCAGTGGAGGATTTATGGGTTCTTTTGCACGAGTACAATTCGAAAACAACGTGTTAAAAAACTGGGAAATAGAAAATATTCATGTAGCGGATGGCCAAATTACTACAGAACTTATTCCGCCAATACCATTACAACAGGCCTTTAGACTTGGATTTGATACGCTTAGAAATAGCAATTGGGAAATTGACTTTACTCAAGCGGGAGCAATCATCAATAAGTTTTTCCTCCTTAGTGGTGAAGAAAAAATTGATGGAATAATTGCTGTAAATACAGGACTTATTAAAAAATGGTTACAAGTGGTCGGAACGATTAGAACTCCGGATTATCCAGAATTGGTAACTGCCGATACTTTTTATGATCTGGCGCAACGCTATGCAGAGCAAAGTTTTTTCCCTGGTTCAACGCAAAAACAAGATTATTTACGGGCAGTGGGTAAGGCATTATGGGATAAGACCCAGCAAAGTAGTATATTTACAAAAATAAAACTTGCGCGACTTATTTATGATCAGCTGGAAAAAAAACAGATTCTTATATGGCTAGCCGATACCAATAGGGCTTTAGAAATTTCTCATAAAGAGTGGGATGGGGGGTTAGGAAATTATGAAGTAGATTATCTCTATCCAGTAGAATCCAATCTCGGCGCAAATAAAGCAAATTGTTGTATTGACCGCCATTTGGTTCAGGAGGTAACTCTTGATAAAGATATCCAAAGTTCTGTAGCCATTGAATTAATTAATGAAAATCCATCAAACACTCCGCATCCGCCAGAATCATGGGGAGGGGATTATATTAATTATGAGCGGATTGTCATCCCGGCAGCTGCACAGATCACGAAAGTAGCAGTCAATGACCAACAGTACGTGCTAGATAATAATAAAGATCCAATTTTTCCTCCAAATATTGATAAAGATTTCGGGTACAGCACTCAAACACAGGGAAAATTTACTAGCATTGGTTTTTGGACTTTAGTTCCTGCACAAAAATCAATCAAGATTCAATTAGTATACAAATTACCGCTTCAAAAAAATGAGGCTGTTAATTATGAGGTTGTAGTGAGACGACAGCCAGGCATTTATAAACTTCCATATCGACTTTATATCAATGGAAAAAAGAAAGTTGACCAAATTTTGGAAGCTGATAAAACATTTACCTTCTCGAATTGATGGAGGCGCGTCTTTGTTATAGGTCTTGGAGTATAATACTTACATGCTGAAACTCAACGCAGCTGAGCTGAGGACTACAGAGCCAACCGAAGCTCAGATCCAGGCCATCAAAAAACGGCCACTCTATATAATTCTCGACAATGTGCTTGACACTTACAACGTGGGCTCAATTTTTAGACTCGCTGACGCGGTGGCTGCGGAAAAGGTGTACTTGTGTGGTGAGACGCTCACTCCACCCAACCCGCGCATTAAAAAAGCCTCGATTTCGACGTGGAAATGGGTGGAATGGGAATACTCAGTAACTGCAGTTGCCGCAATATCAAATATCAAAACTCAAATATCAAATATCCAAATTGTGGCAGTTGAGCAGGATGCTCGAAGTATGCCATTTAACCAAGTTAATTATGAATTACCGCTGGCAATTGTTGTGGGAAATGAGACGTATGGCGTGTCTAAAGAAGTTTTAGAACTGGCTGATTTGATTGTTGAGCTGCCGATGTTTGGCGTCAACAAAAGTCTGAATGTGATGGTAAGTTGCGGCATCGTATTGTATCAGATTATTTCAGGATTAAATCCCGCGGTGTAAAGCTATTTCACACCGGGTATGTAAGGCTAGTAAGGCTAGGACGTTGTTGATCAGTTAAATTAAAATTGACAATCTCCGGTACAATATACCGGATATGAACCAGAGTGAATCAACGCCTAAATCTTCACTTGAATTGTCACGGAGGGATTTTTTGGGACTGGCATTTAGGTCTGTTGGGGGAGCTGTCGGTGCCGAATTGCTGAGCAGCTGTGGTTTAGTTCAGCAGTATGAGCAGGTGGAATTAGCTGAGTTAATCCGGGATCCCAAAGCGCATCGCAATCAGTTGGTTGAAATCACCGGATATCCGGGACTGATAAGCAGTAAAATTGCAGATAAATGCACCTACTTGGAAACAAATGAGCGTCCTATTTACCAGACACAGTTGGTATCGGGACAATTTTACAATCTTTATCCGTCAAAATCAGCAAGTCTGGCAGTACCAATACCAATATATTTCAGTCCAGAAGATGAAGATTGTAATTTAGACGACCGCAAATCTCAACTTATAAAATTACAAGGACAAAAGTTAGTTACACTCAGAGGCATAGTCCGTTGGACGCAAGAAAATTTTTGGGTGGAAGTACCGCTTGTCTTCCTCGCAGACTGTTGACATTGAAACGTAGTTAGATGATACTAAATTTAGAGTACTAAAGTATGGGAATTTTAAAGAAGCTTGTCATTTTTGTTGTCGTAGTTAGTTTGCCGTTTTTTCTCAGTTCACTGGTCTACGCTACTTACTCCATCAATTCTCAGGGAAAGTTGTCTGAGCGTGCTCTAGGCGAAGTTTTAAGTAAGGGAAATGGTGATGAGAATAATGAGGATAAAGATGAGGTTACATCTTCTGGGAAAAGTAATTCTGAAGCAGCAGACAAGGAAAAGAAAGATGAGCAGGAAGATGATGAAGATGGGGGTGATGATTCTGATGAACCTTCCGACTCAGGAAATACTGAAAAAGAACGTGCAGAACTAAAATTCAGAACAGAAGGCAGTGAAAGTGAGAGCAAGTTTAGGATTTCTGCTAAAAATGGCAAGATTGAAATCAAAGCCAAGAACGTCGGTGATCAGCTGGTGGCGCAGGAATCTGCCAGCGAGTCAGGCGAACAAGTTGAAGTAGAAACGCATGAAAATAAGTTTAAGATTAAGATTAAAGCCCGCGGCGATGAACTGGAAATCGAGCAAAAAGGGATCGGAGCATTGACCCATTTTCCGATTTCAATCGGGGAGGAGAATGAACTGATCATTACGACTCCGGCGGGAACCAAGGTAGTTACGATCCTGCCTGACCAGGCAGTGCAACACATTTTGCAATCAAATATTATGGACAGAGTATTAGCATTCCGGGCTTCACTCGCATCGCCGTCTCCATTTTCAACTCCATCTGCTGAGGCTACTGCATCAGCAGAACCTACCGAGACTCCAGAGGCAACTGAAGAAGCTGAACTGGTTTCGGCAACTCCAACAGCAAGCATAACTCCTGCACCATCTGGAGAAAGCGAAGAAACCGAAGAGATTGAGCTCATTGAAGCAGATGGAATTCTTGTTTACCGGATAAAAGGCGCCAAGGATTTTAGACTGGTGGGAGTAGTTCCGGTAAGTGCAGCTATAACGGCGCAAGTTTCAGCTGAAACAGGTGAAGTGCTATCAGTCGAACAACCATGGTATATCCGCTTTTTACCTTTCTTATTTTTCAATGCGACTTGAGTGTTGACAGCCTTGATTGAGCTTGTTACAATGTACCTACTTATGACGTAAACACCCAAGTCGATAAAAAGGGATAAGAACCCGCCGACTTGGTGGGTTTTTTTGTCTTTGGGAGTCATAAGGAATTAACAATTAATTTCCGAAGCTTGATGCTCCTTAATCCAGCCTCGTCTTACCGTTCTCCGCCATGGGCGGATCACGGAGCGACTGACGGCGGATTAACGACGCAATCACTTCGTGATTTGCACGTTAACAATCAAATGGTGGTAGGAATTTCGA
>Ga0075643_126_pt1 | contig 22801 bp, 19 predicted proteins | sample RifGroA1_FD_68207 | JGI IMG/M metagenome (GOLD analysis project Ga0075643, IMG submission 68207) | Microgenomates (Gottesmanbacteria) bacterium GW2011_GWA1_43_11 | reverse complement strand
GAAAACTTTACAAAAAATGCATACCTGGCCTTGATTTGTTATGCTTTGAAGAAATTATTTACTGTTGGAGTGCGCTATGTATAGTTTCGCACCAGACTCGACTTCCATTTGTCATCCTGAGCTGTCTCGAAGTGATCCCATTGGGATTTCAGGATCTATAGCTTTAATAAATATATTTTTTGTCTTGGGATGCCGAAACAAGTTCGGCATGACAACATAATCAAAAGAGTTATAATGAAATAATGAAGCTGAAGTTTTTATCAAATATTCTAATTATTTTTCTACTAATAGTAGGTTGCGCTATTCTAACGACCAAACCAGCTCTTGCCAAATCCTACTCAATCACCAATGACCAGTTCACGATTCAAATTAATACTGATAAATCCATCTCTGTTAAAGAAGTTTTAACTTATGATTTTGACGGATCATTTAGCTGGGCCGAGATGTGGATTCCGGTTAAACCACCTCAATCGCAATCCATGGATATGACTAATATTCGTGCGATCACTCAGTTTAGCGTCAAGTCTGCAGACAACTCTGAAGTGCAAATTCTTGAGCAGAAAACTGAGAATGAGCAGTTCTACGCAAAGTGGGGCTACTCTGCCCACAACGAACAAAAAACCTTTCTCATTTCTTATACGGTAATCAATGCAATAAGAAAATATCCAGAGGTGGCTGAACTCTACTGGAAAGTAATTGGGCCGGACTGGGATATCCCGCATCACAGTGTCGACGTAACCGTGACACTTCCGGAAGCGGTTAACACTATTTCTGACCTCTATGTTTATGGTCACGGACCGTTAAACGGTAAATCGGAAATTATCAATACCAAGTCAGCGCGTTTTACAGCTGATTCAGTTGCCTCCGGACAGTTTATGGAGATGCGTTTTGTTTTTCCGTCAACATTAATAGAAGGATCGGCATTTGAGAACAAATCATTGGAATCAATTCAGGAAGAAGAAGCAGAGTTTGTGGCTAAAACCATCCGGGCTGCCAGAACACAACAATTATTGCTCTATGTACCTGCTATAACTGGAATAATTGCAACACTCGCCATTATTATCTATTGCCTTTGGTGGTATAAAACCTGGAAAAAATATGGCAAAGAATATGAGTTTCCGGATATTCCTGAGCACGTCTGGCAACTACCATCACAAATGAATCCGGCAGAAGTTAACGTACTTTTAAAACAAGGCGGGGAGCCACACGTTACCGCGTTTACGGCGACGATTTTTGATCTGGCGCGCAAGGGCTTTATCACGATCCGTGATGAAGTCACCATGAAATCCGGGTTACTCACCACCAAACAAGTTATTAAAACAACTATTGCCCGAACTGATAAATCATCTTCCTCACTCAAGGATTACGAACAGGATTTACTGGACTTGTTATTTATCGAAATCGCCGCAGCCGCACTTTCATTTAAAGAACGACTGACCAATGCAGAAACAGCCCGCGCAAACAAATCTGACCAGCAAGTCACGTTTGACGAAATCAAAGCTTGGTTTAAAGACCACCCGCAGAAGTTCCAATCCTGGTTTCAAAAATGGAAAAAGACAATTGCTGAAGACGTCAAACAGCTGAATTTAATTGAACCGGAAAGTGAACGCGTTTATCACAAAGCGATCATCTGGTGTTTAGTTATTGGAGTAATTGGAATTTTTTCATATACCGCTTTCCTTGGAGTTGGCTTCATGATTACTGGAGTTGTTCTGAGCCGGCATCTGAAACGCTGGGATAAAAAGTGGAGTCGGGAAGCAAGTTTGTGGCAGGGGGTGAAACGGATGCTCGATCATTTTGCGGATTTCAAATTTAAAGATCTGCCGCCGGAAGCGTATAAACTGTGGGAACAGTACTTGGTGTTTGGAATTCTGTTTGGTAATGCTGAAAAAATCATTAAAATGCTACCCGTCATTCTTGCAAATCCCAACGCTTCTGTCGCTACCTGGTATTATGTCAGTTCAACAGCGGGAATAAGTAATATCAGCACAACTGCCAGTTCCATCTCGGCATTTAGTAATTCGCTTAACGTCTTAACATCGGAATTAAAAACTGCCTCAACCTCAGCAGCCCACTATTCTTCCGGAGGTGGCGGAGGCTTCTCCGGCGGAGGAGGCGGAGGTGGAGGAGGCGGTGGCGGCGGAGCAGGATAATACAAATGTCATCCTGAATTTATTTCAGGATCTACTAAACTAAGAAGCTGAAATTAGTTCTGCATAACAGGGGTAAATAACTATGCGAAACCATTTAATAATTAAACCTGCACCAAAATTTATTGCATTATTAATAGGTCTCCTAATACTATTAGTATTCTCTAGTTTTGGCAACTTAATTGATGGAAAATTTTTCTTCTCATCGATTGGGATAGTGCTTATCATCTTAAGCTGGCTTACAGCAAAAATTGAAATGAAAGATGGAATCTTAACTTATACTGATCCAGTGGGCAATTTAGTCAACTTTGCACTTTTTAGTAAAAGCATTCCTGTTGAAAAAATTTCGCGCGTGTACGTTGGTTTTTCAGGAGCGTTTCGGGGACCTGACTTCCAGCTTATTTTTCATAGCGTAAATCAAATGAATGCCATCCGCATAATGTATGGACTTTTTTCGCCTATAGATTTGCATAAGTTATTTCTTGAATTAAAACGGGTTAACCCTTCGATTTTTTTTGATCAAAGAAGTGAAGAAATTTTACAAAACGCTACACAAAGTAAAACAGTAGAATTAATCTCAAAATATGTAATCTTTATTTGTATTCTTTTTCTGCCATTACTACTTATAATAATTTTACTTAATTATCTATAATGCAATTATTTCCTCCCCCAGTACGGGTTTTTGAGGAACTGGTACACGCCGTTGACCGCAGTGGCCGCAGTGCCGACAGCCACAGAAATGCGTTTGTATTTACCTGCTTGTGTTGCTACATCGCCGCACGCAAACATGCCCGGAATTGAAGATTGCATATCCGCATCCACTTTGACTGCCTGGTTTTCAACACTTACGCCTAAGTTTTGTAAAAACGTCCGGTCAATTTCCGCACCAATGCAGATACCGATATAATCGGTAGTGAGCAAGCTTTCTGCAGTACCGCCTTTGACAATTTTGATTGACTCGACCCGATCAATGCCGTGGATTTCACTAACGATTGAATTTAAATAAAATTGCACGCCCAAAGAACGCGCTTTTTCCACAGTTTTTTCAACTGCCCGAAAACTGTCGTGCCGGTGTACGAGTGAGACTGACCCGCCTTTTTCCGCAGCTGCGACCGCCGTTTCCAAAGCCGTATCTCCCCCGCCTACCACAATTAAACGTTTACCAATCAGTTTCTCCGGAATCCCTTTATAAAAAACACCCTTGCCGGTTAAGTCATTTTCTCCCGGAATTCCCAATTGTCGCGGTTTAAAATAACCCAAGCCGGTTGCCAGAATTACTGACCGCGTCTGATAGGTAATCAGAACGGTTTTGACCTGAAAATATGAATCAGCATGCATAATCGAACTCGCTGCTGCTACTTCAATCACTACGCCAAATTTTCGCGCCTGCTCATACATTTTATTAGCCAGCTCCTTGCCCGTAATTTCGGAATAAGAAGGAAAGTCATAAATTTTTTTATCCGCATAGAGCTGCATGGGTTGGCCACCGATACCATTTGCTTCTAAAACCAGCGTCCGCAGTTTTCGTTCCAAGGCATAAATTGAGGCAGCCAGCCCGGCTGGTCCGGCACCAATGATGATGAGGTCGTAACTATCCATATTTCTATACTAACGCTTTTTAAGCCAGAGATGAAGTCAGCAAATGTAGATTACCGATCATCAAGTGAAACCCCCTCACCAAAATGGTGAGGGGGTTTCCAATATACCACTACAAAATTATGAATGACCGCACTTACAGTGTGTTGTGTCCTCCTTCAACCACGACTTCCGCAGTATTTTCCACATCTCCGGTATCAACTTCCACATCACCGTCTGTGTTGTGTTTGGCTTTGTTTTTGCCGGTATTACCTTTTAGCTCAGCTGCTATTCGAACCCGGGTTCTTGTTTTCTGTTTTTCAGACTTCGATTTTCGGCTGCTCAGGTGCACCGTGTTGTCGGTTTTATAGCCGTTGCCACTTACCGTGATACTGTCTTCGCTTTCACTACAACAGCAATCCACGACATCAGCTTCATTGTTACCACCGGTAACTGTGACGGTTGCCGTATTCGTAACATCACCGGTCGTGATCGTCGTGCTGCCGCCAGTATTACCATTGGCTTTATTTTTGCCGCTGTTTCCGGACAGGCTGATTGAAACACCGACACTGGTATTATTTTTCTGCTTGACAGTCTGGTTGCATGATTCGTGTACTGAAACGTAGTTATCTGATTTTGCACCGTTATCAGTCACTTCCACGGTAACCGCTGCTGCCGGCAGTACTGTAGCAAGCAGTAAACTACCACTAACAAATCCAGTAATAAATTTTTTGATCATGTTCTCACCTCCTTTCAATAGAAACTGTTAATCGTAACAATTTCGCTCGACCGAAGTGGAGAGCAACAGCTTTTTTTCCTAATAATTTGAAGTTCTCGACTTCGCTCGAACAAAAAGCTGTTACTCTTCGAATCCCGCAAGGCGGGATGGAAATCGGAGGACATTCTAATTCCTCGTTTTCGTTTTTGTCACTCTAAAATATCAAGTGCCAGGCTGGGGTGGAAACTGGTCGCCCCAATCACCCGCAGTATTTGTATCAAATCCGTCAATGATCCGTTCCAACGCATGACCGAGTGCAACTCCGGGTAAATTAAATACGTTCGTGTCATCTCCGAAGCTTACCGCGTCAATTTCCGTCCCGTCTTTGTTCTTCAAAATAATCCGGTCGCCGGCATTATCGAGTCCGTCACCGATTTGCCTGCCCAGAGGGATTTTGAGTGTCGTAAGCGGCTCATCCCAAAAAGCCCAGGCGCTGTTATTTTTTGAAATCAGAGCAAACCGGTGTGGTGGTAAAAAGCGGTTGCCGGGAATAGTCACCGTAATTCCGGAGTTGTCAGTCAACGTCCAGTTTTTGAGGTTTACCGTAAACGGGGTGGGATTAAAGAGCTCAATCCATTCGTGGTTTCTACCGTGCGAGTTGCAAAATGAAGACAGCGAATTACTGCCGCCGAGGACTTCGACGTTTCCATCACTGCCTACGTCACCCGTATCAACAGCACCCGAATTGCTGCCGGAATTTCCTAAGATTGAAATATTTATGGTGACATCAGTTTTATTTTCCTGATGTATTTTGCACAAGTTTTCAAAATCGTTAAATACATGATTCGTTGATCCTGCTCCATTATTGGAAATTCGAATCTGCGTGGCTTTATCATCAATTAAAATTCCGCGGTCTCCCGGGCTATCCAAACCATGCTCAGTATCTACTCCGTAATACACTTCATTAATCACAATATGCGGTAACTGCGGTGAAGGCGAAACACTCGGCAACGGCGTCGCACTCGGATCAGGTGTAGTATCGGGAAATACTGCGGCAGCCAAAGTGCCGGAAGCAATCTCCACATCGCTGAAAAAACTGTTGGTTGAGCGCATAAACACAAATCCCATGCCAAAACATAATAGAAAAACGCTTACTAGAGAAATTGTGAACTTGGGAATTTTGCCCGTTACATTCCCTCCCCTTAATAAGGGGAGGGTGGGGTTAGATGGCATTGAAGTTGCATCGTGCTGTGGTTGTAATTGTTTACGTATATTATGTAACAACTCTTCATCTTTCTCATCCAGTTCAGGTTTTACTTTCCGTAGTTTTCTAAACAGCTGCTTAACCCCACCAGTAATTGACTGCCAGAGTTTTTTCGTTTCTTCATAAATAACGATAGTTGCCGGGACAATGACAAATAAAATAAAGCCCTGGGGAGTTTTAACTGTATTAAGTAGATACCCAATGTAGGGAACAGTCACTAGGACTTTGCCAACTATTTGCTCTTGCTCAACCGTGCCCGGATCAGCAGTTTTATTCGCATCGCCTTTGGTAATAAACGTCAAACCAAACCGCTCCCCGCTCAACGATTCAATCCTGTGGGTGATAAATTGTTCGCTAGTTTCAGCTGATCCGGTAGGCAGAAACGTGACTATGTCTTCGGGAAAATACGCTGCTTGAGGCATGCTGATGACCAGGGCGCCTACCGGAATGGCGGGCTGCATAGACCCGGATTGCACAATCAGCAGTTTATATAAATTTTGCGCAGGAATGAGCGCGCCGGTCAAAAACAGTGCGACCGCAATCGTGAGTAAGGTAAAAATAAGTTGTATCGATCTCCACAAAGTTTTCACTTTTCTTGGGCAGACGAATATTAAATGTAAAAAAAACTTAGGCCATTTGTCATTGCGAGGATCCCGATTACCATTGAAATATAAATGTTTATCGGGAGACGAAGCAATCTCGTACGGGATTGCCGCGCCCTTCGGGCTCGCAATGACGGGAATCGACAGTCTGCAAGCCAGATTTAAATCCGCCCTCCAGACTGCCCTCCACTCCCGGAGTAACCGGGAGTGGAGAAACAGAAACTAAAATACTAATTCTCAGGAAATGCAGACACTTCTGCTGGTTCAGTATCCACTTCTGTTATATCGTTAGAACGAGAAGCTTCAACTTCACTATCCCACCAGTTGTTCGTAGCATCCACATCAAATCCGCCTTGTACAGAAGTACCATACCAATTTACATTATTACCAGCACCTGCTGGGAAAAAGTTATTGGTATTGACTGTCAACAAACCGTTATTGCCCGTTCCGTTTGCTGCGGAAGGAGCAACTCCAACTGCCTCAAGAACGTTACTCTCGAAATCATTGTTATGAATCGAGCCGTTGTGAGGGCCATCGTTGGCCACACCCACATCGTTGTTCAAGATGTCGTTGAATGCGACTTCATACTCGTCAGTGGTGTTGAAGAACATTGCTTGTCTCCAACCATTAAAGACGTTATGAAGTACATCGATTCCTGTTGCCTGCACTGCAACAGCAGAACCAATTTCAGTCACAATGCCTTTTGCCAAGTCAGCTTTAGCACCAGCTGGTGCGGTAAAGATGTTGTGATCAATTGTTGTGTTTGCAAGTGCAACGCCTGATACTCCAACCTCGTTGTGAATATAGATTGCAGCATTTTCGCTTGCTTGAATTAGATCGTAATCAGTAAACTCAAGACCTTTTATGGTCACGTTACTTGCACTAATAAACATTCCCCCTGGAATATTTGCATCACCCATGGCTCCAAGTCCGGCAATCGTCACCTCTTTGTCCACGTTAATCGGGAAAGTGTCACCTCCTGTATATGAAGGATCCACACAAATAGTATCGCCATTTGCAGCTGAATTGATATCAGATTGAATTAATTCAGCTCCAGTAACCGTAAAGGTACAAGTTGCGGGATCATCATAAGTTGCAAGAGCTGCACCAACCAATGGACGCTCTTCTGCTAATGGCCATTTTGGTTGATAATCAGCTGCGCAAGTGAAGTTCTTGTTATTTCTTGACTGCACTGCGTAGAATTGCAAATCACCCATGACCCGATCGGTTTGTGCAGCATTATCAACTGGTTCACCGTTACAGGTAAAACCAGTGCCTCGTGCCTGAGCTCCACTAAGTGGACCTCCTTCACCTGGAGTCGCGGGATTAGGGGTTAATGTTCCAAAACACCAAGCCTTACCAATATGTTTGGTTTCTCCACCAGGGAATGGTTTATTTTCTTGCCCCCAGATATTAGTTCGTGAATCAACGAGCGCAATCTGTCCGGCTGCGCCGATTCCGCTAATTGGACCTTCAAGGAAAATCTGCTCACCCTGTTCATATACATTATCCCCATCATCAGCCCAGAATGCGAAATTGAGTTGTTCAGCTAATTCACCGTCTGTGGTTAATGGATCACCAATTGTGTTGTCATCATCCAATTCTGGCTCAGTGTAACTGACGTCAGAATCATCAGTAATTCTGGCTGCCGCACACATCCAAGCATCGTTGTTATCAACATACAATGAAATGGTGTCTTCGCCAATATCACCGGGTTTCAAGTCATGGAAATCAAAGAATAGATGTCCATCAAGGTCATCTAGTTGCCATGATGTGTTTGGACTCTTAACCAGTTCTCCTGAAACAGTACTGGTGACATAACTGGTGTTATCCACTTTGAGATCAATGGCTCCGGCGACAAATGTATTACCGGTACTCGTCTCCGTATCTGAGAAAAAGGCGCCGGTAGCTACAATTGCGAGTGCAGCCACCGCACCAATTGTCGTGAGTCTAATTAAATTTTTTTTCATTTTTCACCTCCTCTCACTAGAAATTATTAAACGTAATAATTTCGCTCGACCGAAGTGGAGAGCAACATTATTTTTTATTTTTGTTAATGAAGTTCTCGACTCCGCTCGAACGAAATATATATTATTTTTGCTCGACCGAAGTGGAGAGCCACGTTGATTCTTTACTGCGCAACACCACATCCTGCCTTCACCGCATCGACGTCATAGGCATCGGCAGTTGGTTCAAAAAGTGTGATATCGGAAACATCAGTCAACTGCACAAATTGGGCAGAAGCAACACTTCCCGGCAATTCCAGATCTTCATCCCGGGTAGCAGCCGCACTGACCAAAGTCCATGGGCCGCTATTACTTGAACTCACTTCTACTTTGACTTTCTCATCCGGATAGACGCCTCCGGTCACCTCAAATACCTGCAAATCAGCTCCACTCGGATTGGGGAAGAAGGGATTTGCAAACCCGACTACAATATTGCCGTTGGTAAAGCCGAGCGAGAAAAACGATCCGGCTGGAAAACCGACATCTGACGGTGCTCCACTGGTTTGGGGCGGGCCAAACATGGCACTTGGAACAGAACGGTTGGCTAAAACTGCGCTTCCGTTCTTCCGGGTACCTTGATTATTATGTGAGGCAGTACTGGCATACGTCTCAACACACACAAGCGGTTGACCACACGCATAGTCTGGTAAATCGCGCGACTGGACTGCGGTAAAACTGACATTCCCTTTCAGCGTATCAGTTTGGGAAATATTGGTTTCCAGGGATCCATCGCAGGTAACACCCGGGTTGATTCCAGGATTCACACCCGCACCAGCCGCAACCGGAGCCGGAGTCAGTTCACCAAAACACCAGGCTTTGCCAATATAATACGGGACATCACCGGGCAGCGGATCATCGGGAAGACCGGAATATACGTTGTGGGTAGAATCGGCAATTGCGTAGGTCACGCCAGGAATACCCGGATTTTGCGGCAAACTGTCAGGTTTACCGTTTAGTAAAATAGTTTCGTTATCTTCCAGTACATTATCCCCATCATCTGCCCAGAAGATGAATTCCAGATGTTCATCAAGTTCCCCTGACCAAATGCCATCGGTCGTATCCCCAGCCGCGGATTCAGGCTCATTAATGGTATTTTCGCCTGATTCAGTCAATTCAACATTGGCACACAACCAGTGATCGTTATTATTGACATGAAAACTAATGGTATCTTCTGATAAATCTCCGGGTTTCAGATCCGTGAAGTTAAAAAATAACTGGTCAGTCAGATCTGCAAGAGTCCAGCTGGTTGCCTCGTGAACTTCACTGTTATACCAACTGGAATTATCTATTTGCAGATCAATGCCGCCGGTTGCAAAGACGTTACTCGTAGAGTTCTCTACGTCAGAAAAAAGGGCACCGGTACTGGCCAAACCAACCAGTGAAAGAAGACTGCCAATGAGAAAAACTCGTTGCAGGATAGTTTTCATATCAGTTTATTCTTCGATCCGCCTCTGGCGGAGAGAAGTTTCCTAATTATTTAGCTGGAACGAAAGTTCTCACTTCGTTCGAATAGTAAACACAGCAATAACTAACTCGTACTTTTTGTGTGGTCTGTCCGGTGAGGTCAGTGTGCTGTCCTCGAAAATAGTTGCACAAAAAAAAGCGCACCAAGCGCTTTTATGGTAAGTCGCAACTATTTTTATTAGTAGTAGAAGTGTTCATAATTAACTTATACTGTTTTTAACGATTTGTTATAAGTTTGTCAAGCAGGATCTTTATAAATCTTTTTACTGACTAAACACAACTTTCTACATATCTATTACATATTAAATAGATCAAAAAAGACTCTGGTTGAACAGAGTCTTTTTAGGCGTACCGGGTTTGCGCAAAACGCAGGTCAGGCGATCTGCCTGCTCGAAGTCGCGCGTAGAGCCCTGATAAGAACATGAGGAGATACACTACTGCCCACATCCAAAAATGAAGTGCAGATGCGCCGGTAATCGGTAACAGATCAGCCAGGACTGCTGCAGCCGAACCATTACCACCGTTTGCACCGCTATTATTTCCCGGATTTGAAGAACTACCACCAGTTGGAGAGGTAACTCCTCCTGAAGGCGGAAGCGAAGGATGATCGCCCGGAGGAATGGTGGGCGGAATCGGCTGGCCGTCTTCGCAACACAAGACTTCAACACCGCCGGAATTAACAGGACCATTTACTACATCAATTTTTGAAATAATATCGCCGGTTTTGATAATGACATTATTTAAGTTGCCAAGTACGCTGTTGTTTCCGCTGATTAGTTCCGAATAAAAATTATTTTTTACCGTTGCTTCATTTTCCCGGAAAATTGTCAGATTATCAGTCAGCTTCAGATTTACTAGGTTATCTGAATCAGCTGCATTGCCTTTAAGAAGAATAAGGACATCAGTCAGCGACACTTTTCCAGTAATGATTGCTTCATTTAAAACTGTGTCTACTGACTGCTCGTTTATCACGTCTCCGGTAATTATGAGGACATTTCCCGCGCTGTCTTTGACCGTATTTACTCCTGAAATGGCTTTGGTCGAAAAATTATTTTTGACTTGTGCAGACTGAATTACGGAAACCGTGGTGTTTTGTGAAACCTGGGAATTAACCGTGTTGGTGGAACCGCTGCCGTTTCCGGAAATAGTAATAGTCTGTTCCTCTTGGCAACATCCGGTAGTAACTTGAGAATTGTTAACCTGTGTCGTAACTGAAGTTGAACTATCCACGTTGCCAGTCGTAATTTCCGAAGTCTGACCATTGCTATCACTTATAGAATTGGCGCCTGAACTGACTTCCTCATGTACTTCAGCGCTATTTGACTGCGACACATTGGTGGTTTGCGAAACAGATTGGTCAATTGAGTTAACACTATCTGCTCCGTTATTGTTTACTTCGATTTGAATTTCAGCAAAAACAGGTACAGCAAACCTGCTTAAAAGCAGGATGAGTGCGAGGCTCAAATTTATCTGTAAAATTCGTTTCATACTCAAAAACTCCGCACGTCCTTTCAGGACGACGGAATGACAGAGGGGTAGTTGCCATCCTCTGGCAGGACTAATTAGAGTGCGTGTGCTGTATTTCTCGCTTTTAGTGTTTGAATTCCTTTTTTGATAATGGCGAGTCCAACTACAGCTGCAAATAATCTCCAGAACCAGGCCGGCAATGTGGTGGTTGACGCAACCATAGCTGGATTTTCTGGCACTGTTATCGTGTTATCCTCATATATTGCTCCGGCTACCAAATTCGTGGTAGTACCTGATCCGGTGTTTACGTTTGCGTATGCATTACCTGTGGTGGCCACCGTCCCGGCAGCCATTGCAATTACTGAACCCTGGCTGTCATTTTCACTACTATTATTTGCGTCACTATTGCTGTCGTTATTGTCATTGGACGAGCTGTGCGATTCACCAGTATTTACACCAGTGCCACCAGTATTCTGGGCAATTTCCGCTTCATGGCCTGGAGTTACAAAGTCACCCAGCCAGCTGCCGAAAACGTTCACAATCGAAATCATCACCTTGCCACCCGCAAAGTTATTATTCACAAAGTTCATAATATTTGCCATCACATTGGCATTACCGGTCGTTATTGAATTGCTGCCACCGGTGTTGTAGCTGGCTTGGTTATTTCCGGTATTGGCAACCAGGGACAAGTTATTAGTTACGTTTGCGGTATTTTGTTGGGTAGTCGTACTGGAATTATCAACATTTACATCGGTCGTGTTGGTTGAACCACTCCCATTGCCGGTATTTTGGGCGAGAATTGTACCGTCAGGCGACATAATAAATTCTGTGCCTGCACTTCCGGCCATGGTGGCGCCATCCGGGCTGCCGAGAATTCGGCCGACCCAGTTGCCGGATGCGTCATTGACAAATACCAGCCACCAGACATCGTCACCTAAGACATTTGAGTTGGCAATATTGACCACATTGACATCAACCGATGCATCACCGGAATCAATCACGTTATCACCGTTGGCAAAGCCCGCGGTATTCTTGATTGCCTCGTTGTCACCGGTATTGGCAATCACGTCCAGATTATTTTGAATGGTAGCCAGGTTTGTCTGGGTAGTATTTTGGGAATTATCAATAGTCACGTTTCCGGTATTGGTTGAGTCACTGCCGTTTCCGGAATTAACGACGGTCGTGCCTCCTGACTGCGCCAAACTTGATTCAGGCAATAGTATGTCGCCGATTAAATCACCGAAGATGTTGACGACTGCGATTAAAACTTCACCTGCACCGGAAATATTATTGTTGACAAAATTCCCAACGGTCGCAACCACATTGGCATCACCAGTGGTGATTGAATTGTCGCCTCCGGTATTGTGACTGGTTTCATTGGTACCCGAATCAGCTACTAATAATAAATCGTTCGTAACATCAGCCGTGTTTTGTTGAAAGGTATTGTCGCTGCCATCAACCGTAACTCCTGTAGTATTGGTGGAATCACTCCCGTTTCCAGTATTCTGTGCGCTTATAGTGCCATTCGTTCCGCATACGGTGGCGGTACAGCCAGAAGTTTCAGGGAACGCGAGCACGATGTCTCCAGTGTGCGTGTCATCGATATTAAATTCAATTACAGAAACGCCGTCAGTATTGGTGTTAACGCCATTTATGACCGTTGCCGTAGTGTTTGCGTCTCCGGTTGTAATTGATGATGACCCAACATTATATGAAGACTCATTGTCACCGGAAACTGACTGTAAATTAAGATCGTTGCTTACTTGAGCGTCGTTTATTTGCACCGTGTCTGAGGAATTATCCGTGTTAACCGTACCTGAATTGGTAGAACCTGAGCCGTTACCTTGATTACCGACGTTAATATCTCCACTTGAACCGGATCCACTTCCACTTAAATTAGTATTGGCAGAATTCGTCAGGATCGCACTCGAATTTGCATCTCCGGTCGTTATTATCGGATCGCCGTCACCATGACTTGAGTCCTGAGCGCCGGAGGTTTGGCCTTGGGTGTTGGTTTCGGCTACAGTTGCATCAGAATTTGAAGTGCTTTCGGTAGACGTCCCCGTATTTGTCTCCCCCCCGGTATTTCCATGATGTTCAGCGTTTGTTGATTGCCCATCCTGAGAAGTAGGATTGGTATCCTGATTCACAGGAGTAGTATCAGTATTTGTCGCGGTGGGAGCAGATGGCGCGGTGGGCGCTTCCGGAGCTGCGGGAGGAGCTGTTGGCGCTTCCGGTGCAGAAGGAGCCGATGGCGGTTGTGGAGGCGCAGGCGGCGCTGGTGGAGTGGGTGCGCTCGGTGCAGAAGGAGCCGATGGCGCCTGTGGTGGAGCCGGCGGAATCTGGGCCAAAGCCACTGTTTTGAATGGTGCAAGTGTCAAAGCAATAATCGTTAGAATTGTGACTGTTTTAAAAATTAATTTTTGCATGATAGTTACCTTTATTTATTTTTTTATTATTTGGTCTTTTCTTCCCCTGCCCCGCTTTTTAGGCGGAGCAGGGTATAGAAAAGTTTAATTGGGGACTTGACTTAACCTTCCATTGAGCCGGTTAAAAACCAAAACCACCAATTCATGCTTCCATCTTCTTCCCATGAATCCCATGGTGAAGGAGAGGGCATCGCGTCTCCGGTTGAAAAGACGTTTGAATTACCGCTGGTTGCAACTTCTACAGTTGTAGCTGCATTACCGGTATCAATTGACGGATCGTGCTCCGGATCGCCTGTGTTGTCTTCGGCGTCGTTCTTGCCACTGTCAGCAAGCGCTTCGACCTCATTGCAATCTTGACGATGATGTCCATCAAATGGGAACTCGCTAACTAACGGGAATGGGAACGGGAATTCTTCCCGACCTCCACATGCCAATTCGTTGTCTTGTGCGGTATACAGACTGGATGCGAGATCCAGATCTACGTCGTTTTCCGAGTCAGTGCCGTTGCCGGCAATTTTGACCAAGCCATCGAACAAACAACAATCAGCCACATATGCTGCGTTGAAGTTAGCCATGGTATCTACCATTGCGCCTGCTTCTGCATCACCTGTGTCGATTGAGGTTGTGCCTCCGGTATTATCTTCTGCGTCGTTCTTGCCACTATTGGCTTTTACATCAACTTCATTGCTGACATTGGCGTAGTTATTTTGCAGAATTCCGACGTTGTCGTTCAAATCCACATCAATATCGTTGTCTGAATCAGAACCATTTCCGCTGATAATGAGTTCTAACGCACCACCGTTTGAGCCTCCCAACCATGCAACGTTTGCATTAAGCTGGTTGACGACCACAGCTTCTGCGGTAGCTTCGCCAGTGTTGATTTCAACATCACCACCGGTGTTATCCTCAGCATCGTTGTATCCGGAATTTGCTTTCACATTGACATCATTGGTCACATTTGCAGTATTAGTCTGCTGAATCCATTTGTTTGGTTCTGGATTCTTGCTATGTGATTTATTGACATCAACGTCTACCTCATTATGTGAATCACTTCCGTTGCCGGAAATTACCACACTCAGATCTCCCGGACATCCTCCACAGTCTTCAACGACTGCTTCATTGGAATTCACGGTATTCACGACGGTGGCTGAAGCTTCAGCGTCTCCGGTGTCAATACTGACTCCACCTCCGGTATTATCTTTAGCATCGTTGCCTCCCGTATTTGCGGATGCATTGACGTTATTTGAAACGTTAGCCGTATTTGACTGGTTGACCTGTGTTGCGTTATTGATGTCGATATTTGCATCATTGTTTGAGTCAGATCCGTTGCCGGACACGACTACCGTAATTTCAGCAAATGACGGAATAACCAACGACTGGGCGACCAATGCGGTTGAGGCTAACCCTACTGCGACTTTTCTTACTAGGTCCTTCATAATTTTGTATTTCACCTCCTTTCGGAAAAAATAGATTACCTATAAAAATAGGTTGCAAAACTATTTGTATATATTTTAAATCCTGTATTTCTCACAAAAAACGGAGATGATCTATTAGATCCATCTCCGTTGGCGGTCAATTGGATATAACTTATTTACTCTAGGTTTATAGCTTTATGTAATAGTTGTTTTAATATAGGTTATTAATTACTGGTTTGTCAATAGGATTTTTCACGAAATAAACGATCATCCTTCACTCGGCTAGAATATGTTTAGTTTTTCTGATGTTTCGAACTGTAATCTGAGTCACACTGTAATCCTGCACATAAATCTCTATCGAGCCAAAACCTCCAACACTATGGAGTGCGCGCGCAATCTCTTCAATCAGGTCTGGTGAAATGTTTTTATGGACCGTGAAGTTCAGGTCTACCATCTTGCTATTTGCAACTTGCGGCGTAATTCTGGTATTTGCAACACTCATACGCTTAAAATGAAACTGGTATTTCTTCCTTAGGACCGTTAATTTCGCCGACATAGAGTGTAAAGGTCGTTTGATTTTCATTGACCGGCAGCCCAATCCGGGTGAGTTTCGTCGACAACGGCTGCACTTCCACCGTGTCGTTGTGTATTTCCGGCGCGAGTCGGTCGTCAACGCCCACGGGTTGAATCCGGACATAGTTACGGGTATTTAAAAATAATGATTCATTAAAATCGTTGACCAGTTTCAAATTAATAATCAGAAAAGTGCGTCCGCTCACAGCTGTGGCCTTTTGGCCTTTTATCACGATTTGTTTTGTCAGTTGTGCCTCAGTGATCGTGTAGCGCACCGGATTTGAGAGCTGTTTATCTTTGTCATACACCGGAATTGAAAATTCGCGGTTAATGCTGACTGTTTTCGCGTTTGGCAGACTGGTAATACTCGTCGCCCCTTGCACCCGCGCGCGATTGATGGCATACATCCGGATTCCAGCGCCAACTGCAATCAATACAACTACCACTAATAGTGCCGTGCCAAGGCGTTTTTTATTAAAGATTGCATTTAGACGGACTCGGGGCGCAGTCCGCGTTTTTTCAACCGACATCACAAATCCGGAATACAGAATAGCGAGTTTTTCCCTGAGTTTTTTAAACGTAAACGAAGGTAATGGTCGAAAAAATAAGTGCTTTTGAACGGGTAAAGAAGGTGCGCTGGTAAAATCCATACTATTAATTAAATTAATGGAAATTAATACGTGGGCAGAAAGTTTTGGGCAGAAAACAACGAAGCAGTAATTCTGTCCTCTGTCTAATTAGATCGCACTATATCGTACTAAAAAACAGTTGTCAATAGTTTTATATTGATAGCGCGCGGTTATTGTAAGATTATAATGAAATTAGATTGTTGTATTAGGTTTTTTAAATTTCCGAATTATCATAAATACTATTTTCAATGCCACTACTAATACAATCGCTCCCAGAGCAACTACAATTAGAATCACCACATAATCCGGCGCTACATGTTCACTAACTGTCGTGGTAGGTACATTGGCTTCAGCTTGCTGTAAAATTTTAGGAGTTTGGATAGTGAGGCGTTCGTGCGCTGCAAAGTCTTTACCCCAACTTTGTAAATAGTCTTGAAGTGTGGTCGGTTGAAATTGCTGCAATTGATATATCGGACTGTTCGGATCAATACCTTCGGTGATAATAGCTATGCCTTTTTGCGGCCAGACATGGACAACTAATTGTAGCGAGTCCTGAATTGGCAACTCGTAACGTTCGCGACCAATCTGTTTAAATACCAATTCGTTGTTTTGAAAAAATAAATAATGCGCATACGTCGGGGTGTTGGAATGGTACCGCAAAATGAGGTACCCGTTTAATTCAGTTGTCGCCCGCGGCGCACCGAGTAAAGCAATTACCGTTTCCTGTGTAGCAGCCAAGGCAACCGAACGTGCGTCAACTGCAGAGGATGCATTGGCCTGGGCTAAATAATTATTCATAACTGCATTGTTATCATCTCTGTCATGCTGAATTTATTTCAGCATCTCTCTCTTTTGGGTAAGGAGATCCTGAAACAAGTTCAGGATGACAAAACCACAACAAAAATTTTTTCATAAATTACAATCATTTCCTTCATAAATAGTATCTTTCAAAGCCTGGTAAACTGTTGGCTGTTCTCGCTTCAAAGTTTCCGGATCAGTGCAATACGCGGCTGTGGCATTGGCCAGTTGTTCATAGTCAGGTGGGTGTCCCTGAGGATTATCTATAGTTTGAAAATTCTCTTGGTCTCTATAGGCAAACGAGTTTGGAGCACAATCGTTTTTAGCATCATCAAGTTCATTACCGACACAAATCTCATCCTGTTTCCGTGCTACATTGTAGGCTTCAAGTAAACTACAAGATGTTCCCGACTCACAGTGTGATGACACATATTCTTCATGTTCATGGGTGTGGCTAAATTCGTGAATAACGTCTTCTGCAGATATAGAGCAGTTTTGGTTTCCGGTGCAACGAACTTCTATGTACATGGTATTCCGGTCATTCCTATTTACAAAACTGCGAGAAAAGTTCGAGCGATTTGAGTCATAGTAAACAATTTTCCGGTTTTTGTAGACGTTTTCAGGTAAAGCGCTCAATACCTGATCAGTAACTGCGAGCGGGTTGAATCCAGGCACATCCAGGTATTCAAACTGTACTCCGTACTGAGTGTATTGCTCGACTAGATCTGCCGCTTCAGTCTTCATTAATTCGCTTTCAGCCGGATTCACCTGTTCATAAACCGGATCTGAAACCAGGACAGATTTTTGATCACAATATTTGGTTTGTGCGTCATTACCGCAAATTTTTTCCACACATATATAACCGAGCGCCGAACTATAAATAGTTTGGTGGTATGGTTGTCCAGGCTTGAAATAATAAAAAGCCCCGTCATCACCATGCAACTCACAACTATCTCCACTTACTGGTTGTTTTCGTAAATCTGCAGTGTCCTGGCACTGCTGTTGACTTTGAAATTGACAGTTTTCATTACAAGTGACACACGCGCCATCAATGAAGTTATAACCTTGCTCGCCCTTAGTACAACATTGTCCGTTGTTGGGGCACGAGTTATTATTAGAGGCGAATCCATAATTACTGCAGGTATTACCGGATGTCGTACAGTGGGTTTGAATACAGTCACCTTGAACTTTTCCATCCGTGCTTGCTAAACATTCAGCAACAGTTGCAAACTCACAAATTGCGCTTTCTCTGCATGGTCGACAGCTTGCGCCATCTTTTCGGTACCATACTTCGCCAAAATCTATACACCTCAATTTATCTCCAACCGGAATAAATCCGTATTGGCATTCAACTAGTTCCTCACCGTTTTCTTGAATACAAACACTGACTTCATTCGGATTCAGCATTTCATCAACTGTAACTGCGTCAAATGGCCGCTTTCTGCATTCTGGAACTTCTCCTGCTCCTAAACATTTTAACTTATCACCTACACTTTCACTTCCGCTCGGGCAGTACCACAATAATTCTTCTCCTTTATATCTTCTGCAGCCGTGTGCATTTTCTTTATTAACGAGCTGGCTTTGACCAACTGCATTTGCCGGACACTCGTTCAAAATATATCGTTGGTACTCGGAACTGCTTAAACACCTGACTTTATTATTCTCCAGTTTTTCATGTGAGTAGACACACCAGTACTGGGTTTGGCCGCCAAACTGACAGGATTTGCTATTGTCAAAATTTATGAGTTTGTCTGCAGTAAATAATCCGCCGTCAGTGCTGCACGCAGTATCAATTTTTGTTCCTCCACAGTCGTTACCTCGGTGGGTGAACTGGCGGTTACATTCAGGCATACAGCTGCACCCTGCTTCATTATCACACCAGACAGATTGGGAACATGACTCAAGTAATGGTAAATTGGAGTCCGGAATTGCTTCTTGGGTATCTGAAGCTGCCCGGCAAATCCCGCCTTCACTTGTGGCTAAACATTCCTGTCCGGCTGGGCAGGAAATAGCGCAATAGGCATTACACACAGTTGAACCACCCACACAACCATTGGGACAGCGATCGGTGGGACAACTGGTTGCCGGTTTGCATACCCCGCCGCTGATGCTGGGATCGCAGCCATATTGACATGAAGCGTTTAATTGCGCAGTACAATAAGGAATACATTCTTTAGTATTATTTTCAGTTAAAATACATCCATTCAGACAGGAGGTTGGACACACTGTTGGTGTGTCAATCGGTAAATAACAAGTTGAGGAGCGGGGGACACACTTTTGGCCGGAACTACAACCTGAGGCTTGCGTAATAGTCGTGCCCGGATCACAGGTGTAATTACTCGGCACACACATGCCTTCAAAATCATCACGGCAATCATAACTCGGCAAGGGTTGGGGAGCAGGACATGAAGAACCGCATTCGCCAAGTGACAAAAATTCTCCATTTGGGTCAGCCGCACAACTACCACTCTGGCATGAATAACGGGTGGAATACGTTTGCGCGCGCTGGCGGATGTCAAATGATTGATTGCTGACGACTGCAATAGTTCCAACCACAAAAGAAGCAACGAGAAACCCTAAAATAGTAAGGCTAAATAGATCAGCACTCCCTCGCCTGCGCAAATTTACGTCTGCATGCATAAACTACCCGGGACTTTACAATCCCCGGCTTCTTCTAGCATGTCAAAGAAAGGGGTGAAGTTCAAGAAGAAATTATGGAGTATTGCGTGTGAGCGGGTGGTGTGAGCGAAGGATCTCAAATTCGGCTTATGTAGTCATTGTGAGGAATCTGATTACCGCTAAAATATAAATGTTATCGAGGAAAGAAGCAACCCTGTCATCCTGAATTTATTTCAGGATCTAAAAGCGCTTGAGATCCCGAAATCCCAAAAGGATCCCTTCGTGACAAGTTCGGGATGACAATTATCAAAGAGAAGTTGTTTGTATTGTACAAATATTATTCAATCGTAATCTCTGTCTTTGCCCCACTATTTTCCTGGACAATCGAGACTTTTAACGAATTATTACTTGTTGATCCCTGCAAAACAGCTTTAAACAGATCATTAGCCCGGGTTTTTACGTTATTACCTACGTGATATCCCCGGTTCTCCATCTCACTTTTGTACCAGCTATACACGGCTTCCCCATCTGCATCACTCGTGTAATGACCGCTGCTACCATTGGCGCCCGGATAGATTAATTGTTCTCCAATGGGTTTATTGTCGTCGGTACTGACTGATATATTTATTTTACTGTCACCAAGCGTTTGCGAATTATCGGGTGTCGCTTTGGGAGTAGCCGCAGGTCGGGGACTGACCATCGCATTTGGAGATGAAGATGGAGAAGCACTAATAGCCGCTTCGGCACTTGCTTCAGGAGTAGGCAGGTTAGTTTCCTGAGGCTTGTTTCCTGCATTGGTGAGCAGGGAATAACCAACAAACACAACAATTACAGCAATAGTAAGCAGTGGCATAGTTCGTTTGTTATAAACTACTTTCCTATGTCTTGTCAAATGACGTAATTTTACTCTTCGAATCCCGAAGCCGGCGGGGTGAGAAGTCTCAGTTATTCACCTAATAGTTCTCTCCCGCCAAGGCGGGATCGAACAGTACCGCAACCTTAGTCATACTTTGACTCAGCATATTTTGGCAGTTCAATCTTTTTTCCATTCACCGGAATTCCGAGCACCCAACCCAGAGTATTTGCAACAGTTACACCAACCCGAACTCCGGTAAATGAACCAGGACCTGGATTAACCTTGATTTCGGTAATTTCACCCAGTGTCAGTTTTTCCTGTTTCAATGCTTGCATCATCAGCGGCAAAACGTTTTGCGATTTATTTTCACTTGTTGCTTCTTCGTATTTTTTTTCTGCCCCAGCGCGAATAATTCGTATCGTAGTCTGCGTGCTATCCGATGTATCTATACTCAAAATAATTGGTAACTTACTCATAATTTTTAATTCATCATGATTTACGTATAGAGTTTCAATTCGGATTTTATTGTCATGCCGAACTCGTTTCGGCATCAATAAACACTTGAGATCCTGAAATCCCAAAGGGATCCCTTGGGACAAGTTCAGGATGACATAAGACTATGTAAATCCTCATTCATAATTCTTAATTCTCGATTCTGACTTTGACACTTCCTTGCCTAATTATCTTCCACGGTGTTTGGGTACAATCGATCACCGTCGAAGCTTGTTTGACTGTACATTCACCCGACACGACGTAATCAACAAGCTTGACCAATTCCGGATCAAGATCTGTAAATTCATAAGGAGTAGGTAATCCATGGAAATTTGCAGATGGGCCTAGAATCGGTACCCCAACACCTTTAATAATTTGTTGAGTAATAGGATGATTCGGTTGCCGAAGACCGATAGTAGTGCCGCCGCCACGAACCAATGCCGGAACTTTGTTAACTTGCGCAAAATAAACGATGGTAAGTCCACCAGGCCAGTACTCTGCCATTAATTTTTTAATTTTTGGTGGGTCTGCCCGCCGAAGCTTAAGCGTAGGCGGGGGAGACCTGAAATAATTTTCTGCCATCTCGATGCCGGAAACCAAAGCCGGAGTGGCTTTGGATGGTGGTCGCTTGCGAATTTTAAATACCCTGGCGACCGCTTCCACATCATCAATCCGGCAGCCGATCCCAAATGCCGTATCAGTGGGAAAAATTACCACTCCTCCGCTTTTGAGAATTGAAATTGCCTGGTTTATTTCATCCATGCTGCAACCTTTATAAATTCTTTGTTTCTGTCATGCTGAATTTATTTCAGCATCTATAAAATTCATAGACTTAGTCCTGAATCTATTTCGGGATCCTGAAATCCCAAAGGGATCCCTTCGGGACAAGTTCAGGATGACAAGTGATTTAATAAATTTAAATAAATATGTGGGTACGCAATTGTGTGGGTGTCATCTTTATTCACTCTAAATAAAAATTCCTGCACTGTTTTCGGTAATAAGACTTTAATCACCTCTGGCCACTCGATGACTACCAAATTGCTTGGATTGGTTAAAATTTCAGTCCAGTCAATTCCAGCCAAATCTGCTTCTGACTGCACTTGATATAAATCCAAATGTAAAAACAGCTTAAACTTTGTATTTGTAAGCGGGTACTCTTTAACCATCACAAAAGTAGGGGAGACCAGGCGGGTAGTGAGACCCAAGCCTTTTGCCAATCCTTGCACAAAAGTAGTTTTACCACTCCCCAATTCTCCGGATAAAGTAAGTATAGTTGCACGTCCGAGTTCGGCTGCTTCTACTTCCCTTTTTTTAATCAAAGAATGCCCAATTTTTTCGCCAAAGTTTTGAGTGGCTTTGGCGCTGGTGGTAGTAATTTCCATAAACTTATAGCTGCTAAAGAAATTCCGAGTGTGTCAATAATCACGTCCCGGAAAGCTCCCTCCCTGGTCGGTACAAACATCTGGTGTACCTCATCAGTCATCCCATACACCACGGCAAACAGGAATGCATTATACCGGTTTTGCCAAAGGGGCGCCGGATAAGTGTTTTTCAGGGAACGAAATAACAACACATACAAAACCGTGTACTCAATCACATGCAGCGTCTTAAAAAACAGAAACTGGATTGCTGGGGTATCTGAAACTTTTACACTGGCCCGGGAAGACAGAAAAAAAATAAATCCCATCCATAACACACTCGGTAACCAGTAAAGCATCGTTATCATCTATCTAATTATACTGTA